>Ga0157364_1006836_pt1 | contig 11764 bp, 8 predicted proteins | sample AttsexASBM2_FD_111476 | JGI IMG/M metagenome (GOLD analysis project Ga0157364, IMG submission 111476) | Fungus gardens microbial communities from leaf cutter ant in Ribeirão Preto, State of São Paulo, Brazil - Atta sexdens ASBM2 | ecosystem: Host-associated > Fungi > Mycelium > Unclassified ...
ATGACGTCACGCGGATAAGCATCACAAAGATCGAAAATCTAAACACAAACTCGCGACTGTCTTCTTTTCAAAATATTCTGTAACATTCCACACGTCGTAGACGAGTGTGTTTCATTTCACGCATCAAATAAATATATGTAAATTTAATCAATATTTAATTATTTATCTATAATTAGAGCTATTCAAACAAATATTTGTTAAAATTTAGTTTTTTCTCAATGTATTGTTAAATGCTGTTAAATATTGTTAAATTTATTATATTAAATTATATCAATTTTAGTTTTTAATCATTTTCATAGGTCACTGTTCGTACTCATTATGTCGTTAATTTAATTAAAACAATGCAATTAATCAATTTAACTCGAAAAGATATATTAAATTTAATAAATATCATGATTGAAATAGGAGGCAAATAAAAATTATAATTCTTGTTGTATTATCTTTCAAAATATAATCCCGATAAAAAATATAGAAAGAAAAAGCGCTAAGAGAAATTTTAGGCAATTATTTCTTATAAATGGTTAGAAACTTTCACCATATTATAATAATTCACTTCCGCGCAATTAACGAGTCGTAAGACAATAATTATTTCTTAAAAATATTTGAAGATAAATAAATAACTCTTGCATCGCGTTTTAATCCTATCATAATTTTTCTCTTTTCATTGACATGTTTCATAAAGAAGTTCTCACTGGAAATGTAAAAGTAAAAATGACATAAAGTCTGTTCTTTAATTGTATTCAAAGAATAAAGTTTCTCAGGCGTCATAACGAAATTCGTACAAGATATAAAAATTTTTCCTATTTAAATAATTTTAATAATCAATATCAACGTAATTTATATAAAATTGTTATAATTCATATTTACAAAAATTATAATTAATAACATAGATACACATGATAAACGCATATATATGAGCTTGATTGTGTGTTTCCAAAAATTTTATGCAACATCATTATTCAATACTGATCAATATGATATTGATGGCAAATAATTTAAAAATTATTATGGGAAAATTTACTTTAGAAAACTTAAAAAAAATACTTAAAATTTATTGTAGAGAAAACCGAAGAAATAAAGATAAATTTGAACATTTTAAACTTTTCTTTAAAGTAACTTTAAAACTTACTTAAAAACAACTGAAAGAAACTAACGCGCCGATTATATTAAATAATTAAAGTCATCCTAGAAAAACTTTAAAAACTTTAGGTTATTTTGGCTTTCTTTTACACACTTTAAACTACTTCAAAATTTGTTAAATAAATTCTTACTTTTAAAAACTTTAACTTCGTTAAAAGTAAATTTTTCCAAGGGATAACCTGATAATTTTATATAAGATTTAATCTAATAAAATTTTTTCAGAGAACACAATTTAAACACATATTAATCTAATGTATGTACATAATATCAATATTTTTTCAGGTTAATGTTCTATAAAATTTTCTCTTTTCCCCATTTCTCAAAAATAGATTCTAGAAATTGTAATTTTTTATTATTTTGTCGAATTTTTCAGGCAAAATAAACTGTAAATTACCATATCAAATTTTATAACCGGACATCGTGAAGGATTGATACTCCCATATCTTTTACGATTTACGAGAGCGCAAGCCGAGACATCGTTCCATGTAGAATTAGCACATTATCTCGTCGAGGTACGACGCGTTTAGCAACGGGAATTCCGGTCGTACATTTCGCCGCGGTTGTATTGTCACCTACGGCGCACATAATACACCCGGCTGACGCTAATGAATGCACCGTAGCGAGACTCGTAGCCGCGACTAAACGAGATCCCTCTCGTCCAACTGAACGCTCTGAATCCGTCGCTGGCACGCGATCGTTTTCGCGACAAGAGAAGGATACTTCCACGAGGCATTGAATTCTCAGCACGCGCGACCTGGACGAGACGAGCCGAGACGAATCGGTCGTCCCGATGCCCACGCTCTCGCCTGACATACCGCCGGGAATCGTGTGTCCTTGCATCGTCCTCGACGCATTCTCGGGTCGTATCCCCGAGGCAGAGGAAAGTATCGGCGTTATACTGCCAATGATTCTCACACCTTACGTGCCGATTGTCAGTTCCTCAATACACATAAGTACTGTATAACACGTCAAGTACTGCGAGTACAACAAACGACATTCCAATCTAGTATTACTGCGATATTACCGCGTTCAGCTTCATTTCTAAAGATACTGTAAACTTTCCACGTATCTTATAAATATAATAGATACCTTTTTAAAAATTTCTGCGGGAAACGGAGAGAAATAAATCTACATTTTTAGATCTTGATTGCGATATTTAATATTAAATTGCATATAGTTCTCTCTCTCTCTCTCTCTCTCTCTCTCTCTCTTTCTGGATAAATTACTATTTATTGCTGTAAATGTTTCTTAAAAGTTACTTTCTTGTAAAATTCTTATAAAATTCTAGTAAAGAATTAACTTATAGGTATTGCAATACAAAACTGAAGCCTATTACTGTCAAGAGTTTAGAAAAGGATTGATACAATGAACAACCTGTTGAATCTCATCGTGCTTTCGTGTTAAAAGAAGAAAAAAACAAGGAAATCAATTACAATGTTGATATAATTACGTCCACGTATCTACGTATCCACGATTATTATTCTAATTCCATCACGTTTCCAATTTCGCTTTATTTAAAGCTCATTAGTGTTATATAAATAATTAGTGTTGATTTCCAAACTGGCTTTCAAATTCTAATTATATTATTCAAGATCTGTGACATTAGATTCATCTTGATTTGAGATTCTTTTTAAAATTCAACATTTTCGGATTACATTTAAACTCAATGATATGAAGAACCTCTTAAAATTAAGTTTCACGATATATGTATAATTAGATTATTATTTTAATTGGAATTTTAGAATTCTGAAACTAAAATCGAATTCGGTGATCCCGAAAATCTTCAAACAAAATCTTCATTAACTTTCATTGTTAAAAAATTCCGGTCCTCAAATTAAGAGTCTTAAGTATTCTAAAAATATTTTGACAAAACACGACGACGTATTCGGAAATGATCGATGCTGTCTCGACGGAATTAACCATTACCGAGAAGATGGCACATTTATTCACGACGATACGACACCGCTGACTAGAGCATCATTAAACAAATCGCCTTCACCCAGCGCGCGATGTTTGCATATGCAACTAGACAAATCGCCAGTCGAACGGAATGAAACATGGCGGTGAAGAGATGAGACGGCAGCTACCGCGTCGAGTGATCCTCCAACGATAACGAATGAATCGATTTGCGTGGCTCGTTAACAATACACGCATAAGGAACGCTAATGCGCCACTTTGTTTCAGACCTCGACCTCGCCGCAGCAAACTTGTATCTGAAAAGAATAAAAAGACGAACAGGTCGTGTATCATTGGGTCCAGTACCTACCTCACGTTCGAGAACTCTCCTCCTATGGATATAACTATATCCACGTCGAAAATACCGCAACAAGGACGATCGACTTGGCTTCATGGCGTTTCATGGCGCAAAGTTAGTCGATTAAACTGATCCTCTAATAACTTACTTACCATTTCCAATACACTAGCAGTTGTGGCTCGTCGTTTACACAACGTGTCATTCTTCTTGCCACCGAGATTGCGTTGCGTTTATAAAGCAATCTCTTCACGCGTGAGCGAAATTATTGGGTGCATTCAGCGAACACAATGCCTGAGTGAGCGCTCCAGTAATTGCCTGTGATTGAAGTGAATCTTTTGATCCATGATAAATCTAGATCTAGAAGAGTATACGAATAGTAGCAAGAACTTACTTAACCGTTGTATTTACCGAACGCACCTATTGTATCTTAATCGGAGAAACGACAAAAGTTCTGTCCAGCATAAATTTAATGGTCTAAAAATTTGTTTGTTAGGAATGTGATTTACTTTTGAGGATTTTTTTTAAACTGATTTATTTAAACAACATATCGTGTAAACGTTTAATAACTGTTGTACGATTAATTTAACTTCCTGGTAAGTTCTGAAGTGAATTGTGCTGGATTTTTGTCCAATAATGCTTGCAAATTGCAATCTACATTTTCCAGCTTTTGTCATTAACATTGAAATCATCACATTTGAATCAATATTCATTTCACATGTCTTAATTGATAGAGTAACATCACTATAAATTTCTATCAGAATTCTAAGATTTTTAACTGCCGTTTTCTTTTGATTGAAAAACAAAAGCAACGTGCGAAAAATGCTCTTTTGAAAGCTCCATTTTTTTAAATAAACACAATGTTTACGTCCATTGTTAGTAAACGTCTAAATATCATTAGTATCAGGAGTAATATTAAAGCATTAAGAAATAATAGCTATGATTGGAATGTCTTCAACAACATGATAGTGCCATTTCTTGCAAAACCCTCAAAACTAAATCACACTCCTAATAAGAAAGACAGGACGCATGTTTTCGTCTTTTTTTTCTAGGACGTTTTCAATTAAAAATTATTGAAATATAATCTACTTGCTGCACTCTGCGATTTAATACATCACATAAATTTTAAACATCACATGTAATTACTGCACCGCTGAAGATGGCTCGAATGGAGTTGAAACATTCGATCGATTTATAATGTAAAAATGAAAATATTATTGTTAAGATTAAACGCATCAATTACTGCGCCACTATTGTTCTCAATCACCCAGATATTTCTAATTAATGTTTATTTATTTAAATATATTACAAAGCCTCCGAAGATTCTATAGAATAGGTAAGAATCATCCGGGAAACCGGGATCTGTTGACGGCACGATGAAAATAAGTTATGGCGACCGTCGCCTCCGGGTCTCGCGGAACCCCCAGACCCTTCCACCGCTGTCGTTCCATGAGATCTTACAAATGCTCGCGTGCACGTACGCCGTAATGGCAACGTCGTTAACTCTTTATACGTTTGTCAGCCCTGTTTGAGTAATGTCATTGTCGACCGATACCAGGCCGCGCCGCTGCTGCCGCCGCCACTTCCCACCAAGAAGGACCACGTTGACCGAATTGGTCGTACATTCTCAGAGAAATAAGAAGATTCGCGCGAAATATTACGACTCTTTGTGTTATTTATTGCAAGTAATATTGCAATCCGTCTCACTTTTTTCCTCGCTTAACCCACCGGAGCTAACGCCAAAACCTCTAACAGTTTCTGACACTGAGTCTGTAAGATCCATTAATTTATGTTAATTAAAAGACATAAATTAATGTTGAGGAATAAAAATGATATAACTTGTATAAAAATGATTGAATACCAAGTAATTTTATTTCTCTCCGTTTGAAATCATAACCCTTCTGTCAGCTCAAGTTTTTTTATTGTTCAAGGCTTTCAAAAAAATGTGAAAAAATTCAGGTTCATTTCTTTTTGACATTTCTATTACATTACCAAATAATTTTTTAACAAAATATTTTAAGAGGATGAATCAGATTCCTTTTTTCTTCATTTAGGACTAAAATTTTACTTGTGTCAAAAAAAGACCCAGATAATCTTATCTTTTTAATCCGTTTCGTTCTGACTGGCTGAATTCTAATCTTCAATTGATAATCCTCAATCTTCAATGCGTTTAGGCTTTAGTGTGTGTTGCATGACGTAGAGTTGGTGCACTGTGTTTACCGTTGCCAAGTGTATCTTCTCACATGACGCAGCGTGCCGTGAGCGTCTGTGAAATGGCATCCCTTCCGATGTGGCGATGCGTCGACATTGGCAACGTGCCGTCGCGGATACCGCCGGGTACTACCGCACTGCCTAGCATTGCTCGACGAGAATCCATATAAAGACAACGCGCAAGCAGGCAGGTAGAAGCCAGGAGCTGCGCGGCGTAATTCTCGGAGAGACAGAGAAACGAAGACGGAGGATCGGACGGACGTGGACGCGAACATAAAATGCGTACACGACGAGACTCATGTGTGTGTGTGTGTACTTAGCATAAGTCTCGCACCCGAGGCACTCTCTCATCGTATTTCATGCCGACTATGCTTATACGTTCGCGTCGCTCGCCGCGTATAACCGCCTATTCCTTCTTCTTCTTTCTCTTCATCGTCGTCGTCCAGCGCGAGCTACGTCTCGGATACGAGGATAGAAATCGCTCCTGGTAACCGAACGCGAACCCACAACAACGTGTAACGATGTTACTTCTGAAAGAGATCGGATTTGCTTCGTCGAACTGACCGCGAAAGGTATTACAAAGTGGTTTATTGTGCGGTAAAGACATGTCGTTCAGTTTAAAGAAGAAATAATCCGAGAGGGTAACCACTAGTTGAAATATCTCACAGATTACATGATTTCATTTATTTCATACAACTTCATCTGATGACAAATAATTTTCTTTATTATATATGAAGTAGGATTGGTAAAAAACATGTTTTAAACAGCTTAATTGATATTTTTAATATATTTAAAATTTTTTTTTTATAGTACTGTTTAAAGCATCTTTATCAATCCTGATATGAAGTCATTTGGTAAAATAAACGATTTTATCTAATATTACATAATTATTTCTCGTAGTTGCTTATGTAATTATTGAACACCGGGATTTCATAAGAATTTTATAACAATTTTCGGGAACTCTATCCCACGTTACCTTAAGTGATTACTTCCTCGAAATAATTCGTATCTACATGCATACATGCATATAATATAATATACGCATAAAGGTTAACGCTTTCAAAAAATATTATACTTGTTATTTACCGAATATTGAAGAAGAATAAAATGATATATTATGCGCGTCATGCGTGAAACGGAATGCACTCAAAGTGAAACATCACGCGTACAATCATCACCAAGTGGAATACTTACGGTTGATTTATCGGACTCTCTCAATTATATTCTTTATATTACATCTGCAAAGAATGTATGGATAATTGTATGGAAAATTTGATCCCAATGAAAGAAGTTACAGTTCTGATATAACGTAGCTTATAATGTGGTGAAAAGTTAACACAATGTCATGGCTTATTTCGAGCTATAATTAAATTAATATAATTAACAAACGTTTCAACTTACAAAGCCTTCTTCAATGCTACAACTCAGAGATACAATCTTAAATTAACGAACAAAGAATAATAGATACAATGAAAATTTAAAAATTAAGTATAAAAATTATATTTAAAAAATTCGAACGTCAATAAGTATTCCGCTAAATGACAATAAGCTAGGAATATTTGGATACTTTAGTCAACAATAGATTATGTTCATCGATAAAATAGATTTGCCAAATTCCTCGGTTAAGATCGAGAATCCAGTTGTCACAGGCTTGTATCAAATGATTTGAGAATTCTTTAATTACGAGTATTTTATGATGTCGGTAATTTATATAAAATACTGTAATCTAAACTCTCAATCAAAGATTCAATTAAGTACAATAAAGATACTGACTGTTGCTCGTTTGAAAATTAAGATGGTGAAAAGATTTCATAGACACAAAGCTCAGTAATGGATAATTTTTAAACAATGGTGTATCAAAGATGTAAATCTCGTACTCACCTTTAATAGCTCAAACGCTTATTAAGTTTTGTGTTTACAATATCTTTTGTTCATCACATTATAGCTACATTATATGTGAAACTCATTTAACCGAAACTCAATTTTCCATATAATTAATAGGATCTTTTGAATCATAATTATTAAATCAAACTTAATATTTATATTAAAATAAAAATAAAAATAGTTTTATATTTGATATTTATATTTATATTTAATATTCATATACACGTTTTTTTATACAATTTATGTCGCTTATGTTCTTGATATTAATTATATAGTAGACATTTTTTAGCCAACATAAATTAAATGGATTTCATACATTCGTGTCATTAATTGGATTTGATATCCTCCAACTCCGGAGAATTAAAAAACATAAATTTGTATTCGAAAACATATAATTATTTTATGTAAGAATTACTTACATAAATTGAAATCGAATAGAGTATAAAATTTCTTCAAGTCACTAAATCAACATGTTTACTTCATCAATCTCGACAGAAATAGAGATACGTGAATAAGGGCTTATCAGTGACGCGAAGCAATCAGTAGGAACATTACGAGCGTTATAACGACACCCAGATTGCGTGGCGACGCGGATTTAACGAGCCGCTTACGATCACCAGACATTTGCGAATTATCAAGCGCGATAGAGACATCACGGGAACGACATCCTCTCGCGATATTATGGCGTCAACGGAGGCTTCACGGAGGGTAACCGCGAGACTACTTGTGGCAGTGGTCACGCGAGTTCCGGAGATTGGCAGAATTTACCCAAACCCACGATAGACGTCAGTCGAAACGATCGTTTCTCTCGCTTTATAGGTTTCGCGATAGCGAAATAGTATAAGGCAACCGCATGTTCGTACTAAAGTCGTACAAAGATGCGATACTTCAAGACGAGTGTATCCGAATATTCTAACTGACAAGATGCAATAAACCCACCCGTACGCATATACATATATCAAGATTTAGTCCTCTTGAAATCCTAATATGGTACGTTTGTAAAGATTATTTAAAGAGTAGGTGGTGGCAGAGTGATTTCTCGAATGTTACCTCGCGAAGATCGCCGTGACGTTTTAAATACTAAGAGCAGTTGGATACGCGGATTAAAGTCTCGTGGTTAAAAATTATTTACAACAGGAGTCCCGGCGTGTGCGCGACTTAACGAGCCTTTGAAAAAATTTATGCGCGTCTTAAAACTTTCTTAATCAGGATTAATGCGGAAGAAAAAGAAGGACACATGCTTGATAGGCCGCGGATACTTTGCACGAGCCTATCGCCAGAAACGACTTATAGTGCGTTGAGATTACAGATATATAAGTATATAATTATAGATTACTAAACACCTTCTATATATTGTAGATTTCCTTATGTACGTGTTGCCAATGTAAAAGTAATGCATGAAATGGGTATACAGGAAGAATAATTTTCCAAGTATTTAAAAGTTTAGTCAGATATACATCTGAATTTAAAATAAGTTTGTAGGCTCACCAAAATAATTACGTAGGAATCTCAAGCATCACGAGCAATGTCATAAAAACTTTTGATTTTTTAGTATCCAGTTTGAACCTACATAATTATTTTCAGATCTATATCTAACTAAATTTTAGATTCTTCAGTAAAATCTTTCTTTTCGTAGAATCTCCAAATAAGAGAGAGATGTCAGTAGAGTCAGTTGATTAGCCTCTATGTGATTAGATAAAAATATTTTTCAATAAAAGATTGGAAACAAGACTGTTTATATTAAATTATTACTTTAAATATACGACTATTATTATATTACTTTAAATATAAATATATTATTTTAAATATACGAAGCGCCACTACAGTCTGAATGTTAAGATGTTGAATTAAAAAACATTTTTAATTAAAAAATATTTTTGTAAAAGGCTTTATAGTAGAAAAAACTGATTTATAATCTTAAGACAGTGTCTTATAACTCAATTCTTATGTCTTTAGTAATGCACAAGGACTGTCTTATTCATATGTTAAGCCCAGTTCTATCTGTCTCGTTTTAAAAAATGACAAAAACAGAAAAAGTTTTAAGCCTCGCTTAAAATCAAAGTAAGTTGGTGCCTTAAAGATATATATCTCTATTTACATCTTTAAGATAAGTCATAAGACAGTTTTTATGCGTTATTAAAAATAAGACTTAAGTCAAAAAACACTGTCTTAAAATTATAAATCAATCTTCTTTCTGCTAATATTCTAAGGTCCGGTTACACCAACATTACTTTGATTTTAAGCGAGACTTAAAATTCTCTTTGTCTGGTTTTAGAGCGAAAAAGAGATAGAAATAGAGAAAGTTTTAAGCCTCACTTAAAATCGAAGTAACGTTGGTGCAATAGGACTTAAAACTACTAGAATATGTTATTCTGCGCAAACATGAGCCTTATTCTGCACATCTTGTACATACTCTTTAGCAAAATAATTAAAAGAACACAGTTTGAAATTTAAAGTATAGATGTCTGTAATTGGGATACGCTTCGCATTCAAAGCGTCTTGTATGTATGACATAATAATCTAAATTAAGTCCACAAGACTTTTTCCATGACGCGATTTCTCACAAGTCCTTTCCAAGCCGTTCACCGTTATCGAGAGGATAATAATGTCCTCCCGCGGCGCGAGATGAGGAAGAAGACATGAAAAGACTCGGAGGGATACACGTGTACCCTCTCGACGTCTTCCTCGAACAGGCGCATGTGTGCGGTCCTTGAGACTTTACGCCTGGCAATTTCACGGAGGATGTGACGCAAACACGATGCGAACTAACCGCGTGCGTTAGCGGAGATTTCGGGAGATTCGCTTTGACTCTCCCTTTGCTACAGACTGGATCGCGAAAGTGCAAAGATAACGCGGTTGATAAGCATTATCTTACAAACAGCGTCTCGCGTGTTACAAAGTGATTCTAGTTTTCTTTCTGAAGAAAGACTGTTTAGAATTGTTTTTATTTATTTTATATTCTTGTGTTGACTCTGTAGATTTTAGGCCGACAGATTTTCTATGTAACAGAAATTATTCCAGGAATATTGTAGCAATATTGCTGCAAATTTCTATTCTGTATGGATACTAAATATCACTATATAAAATGGATCATATTGAATGCATTGATTCATAATATATTTATGAATTTATAGATCTATCAATCATTACATTTATGGATCCCATGAATTCGTAAGTTTACGGATTGATGATTCAATAAATCCATACGTCTATAAGTTGCGAGATCCATCACAATGCACGTAACCATAAATTTATAGATCCGTAAATCCAGTGAGATTGCTTCATCCATATATTACACGAACTATGATTTCATTGATACATGAATTTGTGCGAATTAAATTCTTAGAGTTTCCAAATCCCTGTCTGCATCAACAGATTAATTCTCGATAACGCATAAGCATAAACAAATTTTGCATAAAAATTAAAGAATGTATTTAAAAATTTAACTACATATAATCTCTTTCTTTGGGAAAATTTACTTTAAAAAACTTTAAAAAACTTAAAACTTACTGTAGAGAAAATCTAAAAAATATGAAAGGTATTTTAAACTTTTCTTTAAAATAACTTTAAAACTCACTTAAGAAAAAAACTGAAAGATATTGAAGAAAATGAAACAAATTGATGAAACTTATAAATTAAAAAATTATGTTAATAATTGTGAACTTTTTTAAATGATTTAAAAAATTATGAATTTATTAGTATTAAGGCAAATCTCTTTTATTTATAAGAAAGCTCGCCATTAAAAAATTATTTGGTTATAACGCGAATGAAAAATCTCAAAACGCTGTGCCTTTTATTCCGTATTGAATCTTACGAGAAAATGTAGCATCGCCGTGTCTCATTAGTGGCGGTATCAAGTATGTTCGCAGGTAAACTTTATCTTAGTCTTATTTTAAAACAAGAGCACTTTAAAAATTTCAGATACAATGAAAAGAATAAAACTTTAGTTGATCTAAGATTATTGATAGACAACAATACACACATAAAACTTATTAATATATTAATCCATACAGCACTTCAATTAAGAAATTCCTTGAAGACATCTCTAGAGGCTTTACGTTCTAAGAATTTATAAAACTATCTGAAATATCAAAAAATGTTTGATAAAAAAACTCTTACAATAAAATTATATCTATTTATCCACGTCAATAATATTTTTGAAAAATTATAAAAATTATCTTTAATTAAAAAAAATTGTTTATTAAAAATGTTATTGACATAAATGAATAGAGATAATTTTGTTGTAAACCTTATGTCTGAAATATTTTTTGATATCTC
>Ga0157364_1006837_pt1 | contig 11763 bp, 5 predicted proteins | sample AttsexASBM2_FD_111476 | JGI IMG/M metagenome (GOLD analysis project Ga0157364, IMG submission 111476) | Fungus gardens microbial communities from leaf cutter ant in Ribeirão Preto, State of São Paulo, Brazil - Atta sexdens ASBM2 | ecosystem: Host-associated > Fungi > Mycelium > Unclassified ...
ATAATAAATTATATATATATATATATATATATATATATATATATATATATATATATATATATATATGAAATTATATATAGATCTTAATTTTATATATATAAAATATAAATAAATATTCACAAACACATAATTTTAAATTCATGAAATTTTTTCCGTATAATAATACAAACATTTACGCAACAAAAAAATCTAGTTCAATTGGGCCAATAAAAATTCGCTTAAGATCGATGTGTGCTACTCGATATCTGCCACATTTTTAGTATAAAATCTCATACTGTAGTCATTTAATTTCCATTTCTAGGCATTCTACGGATTATATTTTTACGTTGAACAACAACTGTGATCGTCAAGATATTGATTCTTGTCACGAACATTTCCGATATTATCAATTTATTCATTACATTCAATTATTCGATACTGTAAGTTTCTAGTATATAAATATTTGACAAACGACTAAAATGTTTCTCATTAAATTTCGATATTTATAGATGATACAGTATTTAAGTAAAACTAGAAAAAATGCATATTTAACATAATTAACGTTGCTGATTATCTCTTTTCGATTTTAAGTACCTCCACGAGATAACATCGTGTTAAGTGTACATAAAAAAAAAACCGACCTCATCGTTCTCGCGACAGAACGGCGTCGTCTTTTCTATCGACGTTCGTCAAACGGTTCTTCAGCCTTCTGGCAGTTTTTATCCCCGGTGTCCCAGGGTCGTAAAAAATCCGCTGGTGCTCGGTACTGACATACGTCTCGTTGCGACCGCGTAATACTCTTCTACATAGCGCACGCACGGGGCGTTCGCGCGCGTAAACGAGCGTCCTCCTCCTCCTTCTCCCCCACCCACCCTTTCTCTTCACAGGTGAGAGAGAAGAGAGAGACAGAGAGTTCCTTCTCTTCCGAGCGAGAGGGCGATTTGTATGCAGCAGCCCACGTCGTCGGGAAAGAGGAGAAGCGGCTATAAACAACGCGACGCACCACCAATACCTAGGTGAAATCACGGCGGAATCACGCATATACACGCGCGCGTTCACGCACAATACGCAGCACGCGTCCATCGGCCGCAGGATCCCTCGGGCTCAGGTAGATAGATAGATACCCGGCAGAACTACCAAAGGGACAGCCGCCGACGGATGGGACACGCAACTCCGCCCACCGGAAGCATATATCGCGCTCGCTGCATTCGATATGACCACCACCAGCACTCGAAACCCGCCGCAACGTTACGGTGCATCCCTCGTCTTTTTCTCTCCATTATCCTTCTTTTTCAGAATGTCCATGTTAATCGGTTAGATAGATATCCCTATGGATTTATTATATATATCTGTGGAATCTTCAAGTTTTACCATCGTCTGTCATAGTTGACTTTTTCTGTTCTAATAATTTTTATATTTAACGAAATTTGTTTATGAAATTTCATAAACAAATTTATTTTCAAAATCTTCAGCAAAATTGCAAAATTATTTCTTCTCTTTCTAACAAAACCGATTTTGATCTTTTAAAACAAAAATTTCGCGTAAAATAATCGAATAAAAATTATCAAACAAATTTATTATCAGCAAAATTTTCAGCAAAAATTGCAACATTATTTGCTCTCTTTTGACATCGAAAATCATTTCGATTTTTTAAAACAAGAATTTTATACAAAATGATTTTACTAAAAAATACTCTCTGCAAACTCTTTGCACAGTTTTTCAAATAAAATCAATCAAAATTATCTATTTAATCATTTCAACATTCGAGGTTTTCTCGAGAAGATAATAATTGCGATCACTAACAATAAAATTTTCGTATATTATATATTATAATTGTAACATTTAATGAATTAAATACACACGTCTGATGTATGCATCCACCTGAAGTTTTGACGTAAACTTAAGCGAAATATTATTGACCTTTTCATCTTCAATTTAACAAGGAAGTCACAGATATTTACACTGTCGACAGTGTAAGTATTCTAAAAGCGTCGTAAATTTTCGCTTCTGCCGAGGCAGAGATCCGTGTTCTCGCGCGTCGACCCGAGAGGGACTCGAGTGAGTGTTTCCCTGCGTAATCGATAATCGTAGGTACGTAACGTAACGTATGGTGGGTCGACTACGGCCGTAATTTAATCGGCTTCATGTTAAAGCATCGAGATCTCGCGTTGCGTCCAAGTTATTGCGTCGCTCGTGCCGGATAACTTAAACATCGCTGCAACTTAATCGTCACGTCCCGCGTTGAAAACTGTACCGTTTCTTATCGATGACTGGAAAGGATGAAGGAGAGAGAGAGAGAGAGAGAGAGAGAGAGGAGGGGGGAGAAAGAAATTTGTTCTCTCTCATTTACAGATAAATTTAAGTTGAAATGAAATTACAGCGAATAAAATGTAGAAAGAAAAACAGAATGAGTAAATAAGAATGAGTAAATAAAATATGAAACTGAGAATAAGTATATATACACATTCATGAGAAGTTATATCCTCATTATCTTTCGAAAGCAAATCTAATGCGTATGCATGGAAACTAAATTTTAAAAAATGTATATTCTACTGAAAGAAAAATTCTCCAGTATTTACTAACTTTGCGACATGTGCGAGTTTTCAGGACTCGAGAGATAAGTTAAATTCAAGTGGCTTATGACTTTTACGAGTGATTCGTAAGTTATTGACGTTCGCCATTTTTTTTTCTCGACGAAAAATCCCTCAGAGAACTTTCTACTTCGAATAATGGAGCGGCACTTCAACATTTTGCCACTGTATTTATTTCTTGGCGATTATTTAAAAGTAATCATTTTTACAATTTTTTTTCAATTTTCGATATTAAACCTAATAATTCAGTTCTCAAATAAAAATTCCATTTAATTAAAAAATCACTTTATAAAATACCACTTCATATTATTCGAGAAGAAATTTATACAAACATAATAATCCTCAAATTTGAAACATCTTTACGATTAAAGTATAAATTATTGATTTAATTCAGTAATGCACAACCAGCGATGAGATCCACTTGTGAATTTTTTACATCCCACCGGCTCATAACCGGAAATATAAAATTATATTTTCTGTTTAATGTAAATGAAATAAACATTTTGCAATCTGCAAGAGTTTACCTATTTCTGAAAATAGCCCTAAAAAGATAGCGCATCAATAATTTAATTAATTAAAGATCTATTTAGTTAATTAAAATAAAATTAAAATTAAAAATTGATTTTAAAAAAGAACAACCTTTTTTTTTTGAGGTCTTTTTAACTTTATCAGATAAGTAATTGAAGAAAAGCAAAAAAGTGATTGTTGCAAATAAAATTTCGTAACATCGAAGTTACTCACCTCTGAGAGCTTTCATGTGCGCCACCGCCATCCTGAGGATCGTGAGTTTATCGGGCTTCCGGGCCAGGGCTGAACAGGTCGGCACCATGTCGGAGAGCTCCGTGATGTAGGCGGTCATCTTGTTCCGCCGCCGTCGCTCGATCTCGCAATGATTCTCCCTGCAGTAAGTCGCAAGACAAAACCGAGGTAATTGCATAGTTCAAAGAACCAACGTGCGGTTTCTCCTATTACGACTAAAAACGGCGTGGACAACGAAGTTGAAACGCGGAACAATCGTAGAGACAGGAGTTTCTTGCGCGTCCTGCACAAGAGGAACTTTGAGTCGCAGAAAATAGCGTGAAATAACATTCGCGATACGGTATTCAATTTGTTGAATTGCGTTTCTTGCGTTAACATATACAATCAGCCTGTGCCCGCTTCAGCATGTAAAATATGCTAATCGGATTTAATTCGCTTATGAAACGTATCGTTGTTAATGTGATATCGTTTCAGTTAAAATAATTATTAATCCACGATAAATAAATAGTTATTAAGTTTTTTTTATAAATAATATTGACATTGTTTGTTAAACTTCGTGTGAAGAAACAAATCTCGATCGTGTCTATGTTCATTAGTAAGCTCCTTAAGGTTTTCATTAATTTACCATTAATTTATCATCGTGCTTCACATAAAGCTACCTAAATTAACTCGGTTACGGATGTTGTTGGCGCCATGATCGATTCGTCCGATAAATTCTCGAGTAGTCCATCTAGATGGGGGAGGATATCGGGGCGAGACCACAATTTGAGGCCTCCCCTGTTATTATGCTACCAGAGGGTAACCGCCGTGAGTAACGGCCAGGCACGTCTCCCTTTACTTCGACGGCAAGCTGCGTAATCGCCGGCGCGCAAATCGTAAATTTAATGGCATTTAATTCGCGACAATTTTCCAAGAAACTTCGCGAAGGCAGACCTCCGTGCGCGGATCCGCACGCAACACGTAAGCCGGATTCCCGCTCGATGCGCAAATCGAGCGAGAGTTAATTTGCTATCGGCACTACGTCCCGTTCACGAAACCAATCATTTCACGAAGTCAACTTTGTGAACCGAATCTTCCGATCTAGTTTATGATCGATCATCTTCTGCGTATTCTACGAGCAACGTTAAGAGGTACAGATACTTAAATCTTTTCAATTGGCCAGGCATGGGGAAGAAGTAAACAGAAAGAATAGATGACTTATAATTATTTTTTCTTTTTTTTTAATCATATTTATTTTAATAATATTTAATAAAAATATTTATGTGTAACAATTGTGAAAAGTATTTCCTGATAGGAATTATTGTATCAACTGACAAACTTTTTATTGGACTAAGCAGTTTGATCGCCTATTTTCTGAACGGATCTTTGTCCTGAAATGGATAAGGAAAGAGTTCGATTCACGAGATGATAAAAAATTTGTTCAGTCCGTGAAATGGGTAGTTTCACGATCAGACCGTAACATCGATATCCTATCCGGATACACAGGGTGCGAGATTAAAATTTGATATCGATATGCTGATTGGTTTGCGCTAACTTTTTTTTCGCGGTGTCTACTCCCTGCGACTGGATGGCCGCGATATGAAATATTGAAAAATAAAATTGATCCATTCAATGGAACTGTCCGTATCCGTGGACGTAGCCTGTACGTATCACTGTATTTCACTATATTTATATCTGAAAATTAATTTTTCCCGATCTAATGAATTTTAATTAGAACTCATACTATTCGATTTGGATATCCAAGCGCATCTCATATCCGAATTTTTTCAGTATCGAGAAAATATCTTTTATTACATCATTACATACAAATATTTTCACACAAATTGATTATTTAAATAATAGATGAAAAATTTAATAAATTATCGAATTTTGATATAATCAGTTCTGTACTGACTTGGACATTTATAATAAAACTTATAAAAAATACTTAAACAAAACAGTCAATAAATATATAATAATGTCTGATTTTGTTCACCTTTCTGTTTCCTTTTGTTCTGTCTTTTGTGCTGTCTCTTGTACTATATTTTGTACTTCTGCGATTGGATGATAAGAGATTATATGCTGTTGTAAATGTACTATTGACTTGTTTTTATGAAAGATGCATTTACAAATATTGCATCTTTTAATATCATTTTCTATTGTGTAATACTGGCTCTCCCAGAAACGTTTTGACATGATGTATCTTTGCTTTATATATCACAAAATATCACTAGATATAACACTGTTTCACTGAGAAGTATTAGTGAAGACTGATCAGGAAAGATCGAGGAAAAGTTGAAGAAAGTATCCGATTCTCTCTATAAACATATAAATATTGACTCGTGATTTAAATTGATTCGTCAACATAACAACAACAAGAAAAGAAATATACTGTGGCGCTCCATTCCTAATTAATCTGCAACTTTATATCCAGGATATTTCAAATTCGAATTTTTAAATTCGCTAAGAACAGTAATTTTTATCGTAAATATTTATAAAAACTGAAACGTGCACGGTAAGATAAAACGTTATAAATCCACGTGTATTTACGTATAGAACATTATGTAAAAAAAATATATTTTTAACATTATTGAATATTAACAACGAATGGTGCAATCAAGATATCGCCTCGAATTGAAGAAGGATATAAAAAAACAATTAACATTGATTTATACATGATTATTTTTTATATCTTTTTTTTTTCGATTTACAATTCTGTTTTAGAAATTTTGATTTATCTAGTTTTAAAAGTGTTATATATATAGATTATTAAATTATAGTTTGAAAATTCACATCTGTATTTTTTAAGTAATTTGGAGTTGTGAGTACAATCAGATCCAATTTTCTTGTCATCAAAATAATAATAGAGAATTGTTCTTGAATCATTTATTTCTTGGTGAATGGTGAGTTTCGTAAAAAATGATTTATTCGAAACTTCAAGAAAGAAAAAGATGACAGATCGAAGAAGAAACGAAATCGTCATGATTCAAGTCAATGCCGATCGCCTTTCACATTCTTCTTATTATACGATTCGATGTAATTTTTTCGTTGAGTTGTGCTCGCGGGCGATCGTTATCGTTATTATTGTCTCATCCCGAGGACCAAGGGAATCCGTAACGCTCGACGACGTCGTAGATAGCCCCGGCAGAGGCCCGCTATTTAAAAGAGGCCACAGCGCTTAAAGCGCAAGTATAAAGCGGAGTATGCACCGCGCGGCATGGTAAGGGAAGAAAAGGATGGAGGGGTGGAGGAACGCGATCCGTGAAGAGGAGGACGGGGAGAGAACTCCTGGGTCAGAGGTCAGACGCTCCGAAGTTGCCCGTTCGCTCCGTGGGTCCAAGCTCCGTGTACCGGGACATACCGGGTGTCCCGGTACGATCTCACACCAGCTACTCTCCGATCTGATTCTTTGATCTCGAAGTCACAATACGTTTTTGTATTTTTATTTATTTATTACATTTTATTACATTATATTTATTATATTTTATTTTTATTTCTTGAATAAATCATATATTTAGACATTCTTTTAACTGAATGTAGAAACCTTTTTCGATTGAAAATCGTTATTGTTTTTTAAAGAAAAAATATCTATTTTTCAAACTATTTTTTAAAAATATTATAGATATACTAGATGAAAGAAATTTTGTTATAAAAATTAACGCTTGCTTACTTTTTATATACAATAGTTTGAGTAGCTGTATGTTGTGTGTACTAAAATTATATGTTTTGGAATAACAATTACTATGGAATAACAATTACTAATTATAAAAGAAGTTATTCAGTAAATCACATTGGCTAGAATATTATAAAAGTAAAATATACAACAACGTCTTAATAACATTAAAATATATGACTCAAAATATAATTATAAATAAACGACAACACAAAAAGCAACTTTTTTTTTTATTAGTAATAATGATTATGTATAACTTCAACAACTTACAATGAACCGAGTTACCACCGTATTTACCACGCTATTTGATACACAGGGGTCATCGGATGCTATGGCGAACGACACGGTAAAAGTGCCTGATCCCTAGGCCAGGGGTCAACGCTGACCCCGTGACACCAGTCACGTTACTTGAAAAAGAGGATACTAGTTGAAGGTTGAAGTAATAGATCCCTTTATTCGCCGTGACTCCATTTTAAGCGTAAAATGCGACGTGTGCATGTCTGACGGAACTTAAAACTGCAAGATAGAATGGAATCTAATATCGCAGATATATGATTCGTTTTCCATCCGTACCATTAATCAGTCACACAAGATTATATAAGAAGTTTAAATTTTTCTTTCCATACTCTCTAAAATCTATGAAGTGGAATATAATATTAAAAAATGAAATCTCATTCTTAGAAATTGACGACACTGGCTCAATTGTCACTTTTTTCACTCTTTAAAATTAGATTCTACTCCAAATATTTTAAAGATTATATCTCTTTAGAATCTAGATTCTAAATTCTTGCGTAACGATCAATTGAAAACTACGCGATGGAGTTATAGTAAGCCGCTCCAATTGTTATAGAGGATCGATCACGATCATCGAAATAGCATCGATACACCCTGTACACGGTTCTCTATGAGAACCCGTGATGATCTAATGTTGGTTCAGAAACACATGCGCTGCACAACAGTAAACAAAGCCTCATGAAGGAGAAAAATCCTCTCGAGTACGAGTAGAAAACGATCGCGAAGAAAGAGAGTTATCATCAAATTGCTTCGCATTTAGAAATGCTTGTGATGCCACGATAGATAGATCGATACTTTCTTGACATCGTCCGTTTCCGACATGCTTCGTCTTCGATATTAATTTTATATCGAACGTAACATGATTGTGTGACGCTTTACAATGCGATTTGTAATACAATTTATAACGTCTGTTCGCAAAATCATCTAATAACACTTCTTTGTCGCATATTCGACATTCCTGAAAGCTTGTATGCTTATATTGGACTTGCGAAACAGAGTTGTGCGTTGTTACTCAATCGTATAATTTATTGTTATGATTTGCTTCCCATATACGGCTGCATCGATATCCATAAAATTAAGGATAAATAACGACGAATAAATAATGCATTCGCTGACCTTGCATTGATAGAGGAATGTAAGAATGATAAACAGATATAAGTTATTGTATATTCGGATTGTCTTTTGTTTTTGAAATTATAAAAAGGCAGACAATATCATACTACGCATCTGACTATAACCATGTTATCTATGATTGAGAATAAACTTTAATGATAAATGTAACTTCCTTACTTCGTATTTGCATCTTGTTTGCTATCTTTTTCATTTACATTCAGAATTCGATATCTTATTGAATCCTGCGCGAGCTTCTTATATTATAATTTTACAGCACATATTAGATCTGTAAAAACTAACATTTGATGATGCATTTCTTTCAAAAAAACTACACGTCATCAAAATATAAACGTTAAATAAATTTTTAATTGATAATTGTCTTCACGAATCGATTCAATAACCCTCGTTAGTTAGTAACCCTTCTAGGAGTAATTTCCCCGTATGTTCAACTGTTCCGCGGCTTATTACTCCATGGAAGAAGCTTTTTAATTAATTGGCCTATGAGAATAATCTGCGCGACGATCTGCATCATGCCCTCTCCACAGTGAGGCAACGTTGGCCTTCCTTACGCGGCATTTAAGGCACGTGCTTTTCACTGCAGTGCAAGATAATCTCTTCTCCGTTTAGAGCCTCCTTACGGCGTTTCTGATTTCTATGAGATTCTAACACACATCCCTGTAAACTTTTCCAACTTACGAAGGCTTAGCGTTACGATTCGGTACGTCTGATTACCGCTCTAAAAGACATTTCGGCCCCCCCCTCTCTCTCTCTCTCTCTCTCTCTCTCTCATTCATTTCTTCTTATTTCATAAGCAAAGGTTTTCCTAAATAGAATGAAAATAAAATAGATAATGTGTCAGAAAATTAATATAAAAATCTGCACCTGTTCTGCATCTGTTAGAAATGTTTGTAAATTTACAGTACTTTTACAATAAAAATATGCAGTAAATTTACAAATATAGGATAACTATCCCTATTAATGAGTTTTATATTTCAATAAGCCATAAAAAAAATAAATAAGAAAAAAACGAATAAATAAGAAAAAAAAATTTTTTTGTTAAGTTAAATTATTAATGTATAGGATACAAAATATTTTATTTTTTAATTATTTATTTATTAAAGTATTTTAAATATTTTTCGAAAGATATGAAAAATTTATGTGAATCCAATAATACGTACTACAAGATTTTAATTTATCTCTATTGATGTGCCTTGTATTGAAGCTGAGAGTGTATATTGAAATAAGTATAATTGAAATAATGATTTATGTTATATATATATATATATTAACTTAAATAATTTAAATTTAAATCTGTTTTGGCTTAAATTTATTATCTATTTTGGTAACTACTGTATATGTTAAAATGAAATGTGAATAAACACACAAATTGGAGACACATTAATAGGACCATCGCCGCTTGGAGGACTCACTAATAGACAAAAACATGTTTTTTATTTTTATCAAATCATTATAAAGATTAACATTTTTTAGATTAAAGAAATATTATAAGAAAAAGAAATAGTTGAAAAAAACTGATATTGATTGCAAGTAGATAAAATTAAAGCTACAATATTTAAAGCTGCAATATTTAATAATTAATTCAGTAATAAGCAAATTAAAATAAGCAGGCTAAAGGTACATTAACAGAAACAGTTACTCTAACGTTTTGCTGTGATTTCACAATATTTGTAAATTTACTATAGAAATTTGTTGCGAATTTACAAAACTGGCGCGCCGCGCATGTGTGTTACAGATTTGGATATATTTTACCACAAAATATTATTGTAATTCCGCAATATAACTGTTTAAATTTACAACACTTTTGTCAGATAAAAACTTCCAACACTTTTGGAAGTTTACAACAAAAATTTCTTACAGTGTGTGCACCGACATATGTTAATTATATTGCGATATCAAAAATCGCATAATAACAATTGTTATTCTAATTTCTTCGCTTTACGCACTATGTATGAACCGATAAATATTAACAATACACACAACGTCTGCGTCCACTGGATATTGAACGTTGTTTAAATCATTTCCAAACTGAACGAAGACGTTATAATCGCGCGTGTGAAATGGCAGCGTGTCGGGTCATAAATTTCTGCACAACGTATTTACTGCCGTGAACGAATAATCGCAAAAGCGCAATGTACGCTGGACACACACGTGTTATAAACGATGACTGTGCCCGGATTTATTGCAGCACCATGTTGTCACAACCTTTCTCCGATAGCTTCCCCATATTTTCTTTTTATTTCCTGTTCCTTGTATTTCCAAATGGCATACTGCATCGCTCGAAAATTTAGCATGTATTTAATAGCAATCCATTCCATAAAATATTGTATTAAAATTATTCAATCTTTTTCTTACAAAATTGCTTTTCCTAAAAAATATATTTTGAAGAAAAAAAAGTTTTTTTCAAGTTCGGTTTATGCAATCTTCTTTTTCAAACAACAATTGTTACTAATTTGAAAAGAAAGATTGCATAAACCGAAAAAAACTTTTTTTTATAAGTTACGAAAAAAGTGACTTTGAAAGTTAAGTTAGTGCGTTGTATCGAAGAGTGATGAGCAATCACGTTTCCAAAATCATTAATAAGGAAGTAAATCACTATTGTAAGAAGAAGTTAAGAAAAGGCAAAAAGTACAAGAAGGGACGAGACTTCATTCTGAGCAACCACCGGTATGCGACAAAATTATTTCGCGGCACCAAAAGTGCCGGCATCTGTATTAACGCCGAGAAAATGCGAAGATGAGGAAATCAAAAGTAGGAGGAGGAAAGAGAGGAAAACGAGAAGAGACCTAAGAGAAAGAGAGAAGTTACGGACAGGCGGCAAAGAAAGGCGCGCGCGTCTTGCGGCAGGAGGCAGTAATTGCGTTATTAACTTAAAAGTGAGGTTCTCCAGAGAGGACCGGAGGCGAGAAAGGGAGAGGAACAAAGGGGGAAAGAATAGGAGAGAGAGAGAGAGAGAGAGAGAGAGAAAGATCGCGCGCGCGACATCAGAATGTTGCCGGTCGGTCTTTGCCGCGGAGTCCGCGTAGTCTTTCGCGGTACCGCCGTATATACCTGCGAAACGACAGCGCGGATACGGAATTGCAGGTGAACCGCCACGGACCCACCCGTGGCGGCACGCGATGAGAGACCATGGATAAGATATCGTTATTGCTATTATGGCGGATCGACAGTCAGTCTTCAGATTGGCCGGCGTTAAAAAATAACAGAGCGCATCTCTTTTTTCGAGGCAATTGATGACTGAATTAAAGTGAAACTTTTTAAATTTAAATTAGACGGTCACTAAAAATTAAACTATTTTATTGGCTAAGTATTAAGTTTCGATAGACGATAAGATGTAATAAAGCTTTCTTCAATGAA
>Ga0157364_1006838_pt1 | contig 11762 bp, 7 predicted proteins | sample AttsexASBM2_FD_111476 | JGI IMG/M metagenome (GOLD analysis project Ga0157364, IMG submission 111476) | Fungus gardens microbial communities from leaf cutter ant in Ribeirão Preto, State of São Paulo, Brazil - Atta sexdens ASBM2 | ecosystem: Host-associated > Fungi > Mycelium > Unclassified ...
ACTCACAAAGAACATTTTTTGATCAGTTCGATTTTCTTATTATTTGTTCAAATTAAACAATGTTTAAAAGTAAAATATAAAAAATATTTATTTCGCAAAAAATTTTTTTCGTGCCTTAAAATCGTAAAATTATACTTTTATACAGTACTTTATTATATGAAGAATATAAAATCCACAATTTTTAAGAGAATTAATTTCAAAAAGTTAAATAACAAAAGTTGTATGATCTATTAAGACACAAATAATGAAATAAAATAAATTTTTTTTAAATCGATTTTTTTCATGATCACTATTTCATGATGAATATTTTTTTTTAATGAAATTATATAATTTTTTATATAACATGATCCTCTAATTATTCTGCATAAAAATAAACAGGTAGAGATATTAATTAAAAATAGTTTACATTTTTATAATTTATTTTTGCATATATATTTTGTAATAGTTTTCAATTTCTAATATCGCAAAATTTTATGTATTAAAAAGGAGATTTAAACGAACCTAAAGATGAAAAAAGATTTACGTTAATTTAAATATGAAAAATGATCTCAAAGTGTCCTTAATATTTTAATTTATTATTTAATACTATATAAATCTTATAACGAATAGTATTAGAGAGGACATTAATTTTCTCTACAAGTCGGATAATACGGAATTAATTAAAAGATGTGTATCAAATTTATCAATGTTACTTAAAGCATTCTATATAATGTACATTGCGTATGACAGTTTTATATTCCGTTCTTCACCTTCCCACCTTCGACGACGTGCTTAAACATACAAACGCGAGATTTAGTGTAATAATATCCTGTGCTCCGCGGATCTGCCTCAATATAGCATCCGCTGATTTGAGCCCTGATTTGAGCATGCGGATGTGATACTTGGACGACTATCTTACCTCGATACCGAGTGCTCTTATTCAAATGGAACGACAAGGTTCCTTCCAATCTCGTTCGACCGTGATTGAACCCTCGCACTCTCATAGTATTACCTTTGATAAACGCTTTCAGGCAGAAAAATATCTAGGAATCAATAAAATCTTTTTCTTCCGTTATAATGAATACAAAAGTACTATTAATAATAGTATTTTTAATACATAAGATAAATGATTATAATTGACTAGTGCTAGTATTATATTAATAAGGGTCGCGCAGGACTATTCCGTCAGTTTCAAATTTAAAGTGATATGAAAATTCGTAGTAAACAATTTCTCTTTGTAGTGACGTACTTACATGACAACTGCTTCTTGAGAGCACAAATATGACTTTCAATATGTCAAAATATGTGCTGTTTAGAAACATTAATTACGAGAAACGGATGAAAGAACCTGGTTTTTCTCTAAGTAATATCAAGAAAAAAAGGATAATAGTTTGCTTATCCTGAAGAAGATATCCCGTAAAATTTATTTGCACTAAAAAAACTACTTTTTAATCAATCATTTGTTTGAATATTATCAACTATATTTACTGAATATAAATATTTACTGAATATAAAGATATATTTATTTAAAGAATCATTAAGTTCACTAGTATTTTTTTATTGAGGAAATATATTTATTTACCATAAATAAGTTTTAGTTGGTACTACTTAAATAAATATTTATTAAAATTGAGTACATTTTTTTCTCATTGTGCGAATGACCACCAACTTATTCAAGTAATAAATTGTTCCAAATCATTGATGTTTCGGTAGTCCTTCCTAGCTCTTCTCTCCCTTTGTTAAAACTGAACAATACATTACTAGTAGATTTATTTATAAAATAATAGCATATGAATTTTATTGTTTTTGCAGAAATAGATAGTTGGGAAGTCAGAGAGTAGTTAAGAAGAACAGAGAGAAAGAGAGAGAGGGAGAGAGAAAGAGATCGCGAGAAAGGGTTTAGACCGGTGTGCAAATTTAAATCGGCGAGAGAGCACCGCGCTGTGCTGGCCGCGCGGGCACAATTACCGGGCGGCGAGAGTCGAGGAACCCCATTTTATATATTAATAGTCGAGATAGCCGCCTGTGTGTCACGTTACCGAGAGGGCCACCTCGGTTAGGATGGCGGGAGCCAGGGGAGAGCGGTCTCCGAGGATTGTTGTTGGGAAGTGGAAGAGGTCGGGAAGGGGGAATCAGTTGCGCGGGAGCGAGAGGACTTGAGAGGTTCATACGATTGATCGAGGGAGATCGAGAGATCAGATCCGCGGGACGGACAGAGGGGAGACCTCGAGGGGAGCCTCGAAATGATAGATACGAGGACGGTATAACGCACGGACCCCTTGTATCTCTACATGGTAGCCTCAGTTCCAGTTCGCGATGGAGGCTACTTGCTCCTTCTGGCACTAAGTAGTTGTGTACTCCTTATCAGGGTGTGAGACAAACAGAGCGTGCTCGATAAAGAGGAGGAAAGAAAAAAAGGTACAAGTCGAGGCAAGGGTGAGCGATGTAGAGAAGGATAGTAGCTAGCAAAGAAGAGAGAGAGAGAGAGAGAGACATTGCTAGGAAGAAAATGAGAGATCGCTAGGAGAACTCAAGAGGGATAACGAAAGAAGATGATCCGTAAAAAAATCAGTAGTAAAGAGATAAAAGATCCAAAGGGGTGTAACCCCTGAATGAACGACATTCTAGATCTTTTCCTCGAAGAAGCATCGGGTGCCCTCGATTTGTTTTACACTTTGGGGTACGTTTTCCTGCCTCTCCTTCGGTAGTTTCACGTGGGGGATGACGACTTGCGGTAGCGGTCTAAGACAAACGTCGTGAAATCACGTTATTTCGTAACAAAACGCGCGCAATACACACGTACATGTCGTCATGGCAGAACGGAGGTGACCGGATGCTGGGCGGTGCAGTGATTCGATTGATTCGCTGAAGAGTGTTCGTGGCTTCCACTGAACTTCCGAGTGCCGCGTTAAGTGACTGTACGTGTGCGTGCGTGGGTGCATGCGTGCGTGCGTGCGTGCGTGCGTGCATTTGTGTCTCTCGTTGCGTGAACGTACGTACATACGTGCGTGCTTGCGAGCGAGCAAGCGCTGATCGGGGGCTTATACAAGTGACACCTTGGGCGTTCTTGTGTTCGCGGGTTCGCGAAGGAAGACGAAACTCGGTCCACTCAAGTAAGAGCATCAGCATTATCCTCGTCATCAGCCCCCATCTACGCGCTGCCGCATTTCAATCAGCGCAGCATAGAGGAAGCGGTGGCCGGACGCGCGCGCTTCATCGAGCTTTCTTCGATTCTTCGCGGCAGACCGCTGGGCGTGAGATCGGCATCGGTAAGATCGAACGAGGGATCGATCATTGACGAAAGGCGCCAGGAAATTTATAGCTGTCTCTTTGCGAAGTCATATTTTATGAAAATTTGAAATTAGAACGCTTATTTTAATGCAAATTAACTAAATGTCTTTAATTCTAATTATTATGGAGACAAAGAAAGAAACTGTTATGAATCAAAGTTGATGATTTCAGAATTTAGAATATCTAAATAAATTAGTGCAATATGGTCAGTATTAATTTATTAAACCATCTTTTGAGAATTGGAACTAATAATACAATTGATGAGTCTTGTGTAGGTACAAATTGTCCTTATTAATTTAAAGATTGATAGACAAACCCAGTTATGTTCTAATCGACATTTGCAAATTGTATGAAACTGTTGCAGCGTTTTAAGACACTGTACATTCTTTATCAGGGAATGCTTAAATGTCAAGAGATTATTAGATTTTTCTCTTCATAATATGATCTGCATTTTATGACATGTCCGATTAATTAACTTGTATCTGTATTTTGCGATATGTCTGATTAGTCGACACGTCAGAGAATCCACGTCACAGTGAGATACGTCATCCGCCATCATTTCTCTTATCAGGCACAGCTATTATATTATCGTTGGAATAGAAATTACTATGTCCTTAATTTTATTAGGTGCAAAAGTATATAAATACAGGTTTTTCTTAAAATTGATATTAAAAATCGATAATTATCGCATAATTATCGAGACTTCGCAATGTTCCGTTATAGAAATTTAATACTGAAAGATACTCGAGAAAAAATATTATATAAATGGTCATATTTTATATATAATTGAATATAAAATATGTTAATTTTTTATTATAATTGTATGCGAAAAAAAATGTTTCATATATAATTATATATGAAATATTTTTTCCCGGATAATCATTAATCGGATAAAAATTAATTACCTATTTTAAGTTTCCTATTCAAAGCATTGTTATAATGTGCTTCTAATACTCAAAATAAATAATTAATCATTTTCAGTAACCTTTTATTAATTTGACTTAAATTAATTAAATTGGCCAGCATTAAATTGGATTAAAGGGATAACATTGACATCAAGAAAAATTTTTATTAGATTTCTTACGACCCAGTGATAATATCGAAAATTTATTGATTGATTATTATACAATAGTTATTTCTATAACGTTCAGAAAAATATGAGAATAAATTTGTCAAATCTATCTGTCGCAAAATATTTGTGAACGCCAAAATGTGTATTATGTAGTTTATTTCTTTATTTATTTTATGCATCTTATGCGTTTTATTAATACATAATAAATAATAAGATACATTATTTATGTATGTAGATCGATGTGAAAGTTTAACAGCTTCGAGCAAAGCATTGAAAAGGACATTTTGCGAAAGTTTTATGAAGTTGAACAATGTCATTTTTTGTCTATCGTTAGATAAAAGTTTGATCTTTAATAACTCGTTATTGATTTTATTGAATATTACAATATATAGTAATATTAAAAATTTGTCTACTAATTTTTATAAATTACATAACTGGATCATATATTATTTTCTTGTAATAATATTTCTTGAAAATAAACTTGTAAAAATCGTAATTTAAAATCATATTTGAGCGATTTAAAAAAAAATTATGTAAAGACGATTACGATATAATATTTTTATTGAAAAGAAAAATCGGTGAGAAAAACAGGGAACACACGATTTGCATAAAATTGTGAAAAAAATTAAAATTGCAAATATCCTATATCAGGAATAACATGAATCTAAGAAGAGTCGCGTAGGCGCGCGGATTCGCGTGCACTGCGAACGCGTAGATGATAGAAATGGCGGGGAGAACAAGCGGGAGATCGCGCTCAGGGAAGAAAGAGAGGGATGGGCAGAATGCGAAGGCGTGCGAAACGGAATGACATTGTTTGCACCCGTGACGTCACTCGTAATTGTAACGAACAATGAGAGGCACGACTGTACACTGATGAGCCGCATGTGTTCCGAGGTTCTAGGGTTACCTGACGTCAGTGGCAGGCTGACTGTTAGGCCTTTTCTAAATAGAAAAAAGTGTCGTATGTAGTTCTACTAAATCTTACAATTGCAGATTAGAGAAATCGGCGGCCAATTAAAATTTGAATAAAATATAGGAGCGTAGATACATTGAGAAAAAAAGTTACTAAATCTTATATATATATATATACATGTTTTTTCAATGATACTAACTAATTATTTACTTATGTAAATAAATATCTACTTAATAAAAAAATACTTACATCTAATTAATAGTTCATCCAATTAATTTCTAAAATTTAGTACATTTTAGTACAATATAGTGGAATTATTAATTAATTTTGTCATTTTTTTATTTTCTCCTTTTTAAAAATAAAAAGGTTTTCTCAATTATATCTGGTATAAATTGATTTAATAAAAGAATATATAATGTATTATTTGTAACATTAAAATTTAACCGATCTTGGCTTTCTTTATCGTATTTGATGTAGTCACATATACGGTCTTAAAATTCTTAATATGTTTAAAAATAAATGTTTTATTTTAAATAATATTTATAATTTTATTTAAAAAAGTTTATAGAAGTTGTCGATTAAATTATTGAATTATTAATATTGATTATTGCATTGACAATAAATTATTTTGTTAAATTGTAAAATTATATCATAAAAATCGAAATAAAAATTTTGCACAAGAATCAGGGACTTGATCAAAATTCTAAGAGATTTCTTTTCGTTTAAAGCTAACTAAATATATTTTGATTTATTGTTAAAGAGAAGAGATTTATTTGCTATTGTAATTCCAAAGCGTAACATCATTTAAGACATAACATTTGCGATACAATAAATATTATGATAATGACAATATAAGTTGATCAGTTATTTTAGTATCATTATCAAAGCAATATCAGCTGCACAAATTCCACAAATACGAAGGTATTATTTTACAGGAAAAATGCATTATCAGTTGACTACTGTTGATTCCTTCAGACAAAATAACAAATATTAACATTTCGTATCATCGAAACTTTTTCAAATTGCTTACGCATGATCACGCCACACTTTAACAAAATCGGATATCGTTTCCATGAGAGAGTAAATAAAATCTTGGCAACATTCTAATTCTGTGCGCGTTATCATCGTTTGTTAAGAAAAGACTTCTTTGAGAAGAAGACAGACATGTGCTACAAGCTCGATTATCGACGATTTCGTGACGATATTAATTTATCAGCAAGCACGTGGGGGCATATGCCATTAACAGCCTTATCTAGCCATAACTTGCATGTGCGATCATTTCATTCATTTTGTTATGTTTCGCTGCCTTAAATATCTACTGTCTCTAATTATAAGTCAAAGAATTCTTAGACAAAAGAAAGCTTATTATAGGTATATTCAGGTATTCATACAGAAAATGGTACTCGAGGAAGCACTTTCATATTAATCGCTGACCGCGCAAAATTCTAGCCCTCTCTGTCATTCGTAATTTTTAAACTCTTTCCATTTGAAAACTATTTTAGCTTCAACACTTTTATATTAGACTTTTCGTTTTAAAAAGAATCTGTCTTTAAAATATTTATCATCATAAATATTATCAGTTTTGGGACATTTTTTTATTATTTTGTATAATTACATCGAGAACTGTTAAGATATTTGCATTTTTAGTGAAGATATTCTATCTTGCATTATCGAAAATTTTTTTAGTTGTATGTTATTATGTATTTTAATATTGAAAAGAATGAGATAATATTGAAAGAAATAATTGCAATAGAGACAGATTACAAGGTGCGAAGCACAATGCTAAATCGTGACATACACAACTTTTTTACATCATTAATAGTTATAGCTGGGCAATTATTTTAAATATACAAACAATATAATGTCGCGCTTGGAAATTTTTCTGTGGGAAAATAGAAAATCGTGTAACAGATAATTCCTCGCAATCGCACCGGATGATCATAATTTATAAACATACTGGAAACAAACAACGAAATGTTTATACTTACTCCTCTACTTATCATAGCCTGCATCAGATGACGTAAATTTCAAACATTACTTGTTTTTCTCATCATTCGATAGAAGCTGCTTTTTGTAGAACTAGTTGCAATAAGTGCTTCCTTATTCTGGTTATCGTTATGTGTACTCAGTACAGTGCTTGACATTTCACCTTCCAGAGGAATATATTTGCATGTATTAAAATAATTCATGCTAAATCGTTCTCACAACCATTTTAATTCGAGTTAATTAAACAGAGATTTAATTAAATCTCAATTAATTTTAATTAATGATTATACAGAAACGACGTATATCTTTATAGATATATATTCAACATTTCATATTGTAATTTTTTTAAATTCATTTTGATGATTAATTTTCAACTCGGACTTCGATTTCTATTTACTAATAATGATAATAATAATAATAATAATAATGATAATAATAATAATAATAATAATAGTAATAATAATTAAAAGACATTATTTATTTTTTTCAAAGGGTTTTTCAATATACTTTGCGAAAAAGACAAAAAACACTTTTCTGGGGAAGAAGGATTTGAAGAGAAAATAAGAATGCGCAATTATTCTTGCGTCGAGCAAGCGAGATTCGCATATCTCAATGCTGAAAATAGTACAATAGCACAACATTACGAACATAATAAGAGATACGCACCATCTTTGTTGGAAGGCGTTTTTGCCTACACCAATAATAATGTGGGTCGCCACGTGCGATTATTAACTATCGATGTGTAACTCACAGTCGTGCATCGATAGTCAGTCATTGTGTGCGGTGACTCATGGACAGATCGCCGTTTAACTATAATCTGTAATTGACTACTTTTGCATATTTATTTCTCAAAAAGTATTGCTCGGAAAAAAATACTTTTTAATATTTTCGAGAACCTTTTTACTGTAATATTTTGATTCGCGAATTTCGAGATCCTACATCTGTACATAAATCTTGAAGATTGAAACTTTGAGGAAATGATCATGAGGAAGTGATCAAGTGAATTTAAAAGGCTGAAAAAAGGGTTTACAAAAATAAGAATCTTTGGTTAGTAGAAAAAGAACAATTAGAATAGAGAATAGAAGCATTAATATCATGAATAATGAATTCTATGAAATTCCAACGTTGAATTCCAACATTAAGTTGTTGTACCGAAATTGAAGAGACTTCAATTGCGTCTCTTTGGTCGTCCGAAACAAGTTGCTGGCATTTGATGAGATTGTTTTACTCTATTCTTCTTATTCTTTGAAGACTTCGCCCCTTCTAACTATTATTTGTTCTTTTGTTTAAAATTCTCTTCATAATAAAAAATTTAACGTGTTGAACGACGTGAAAAAAATAAGCTCAACCATATTTTGCCGATAAATTAAACTAGGGAACGTGGCATCATGAAGTTTTTATAAAGATATGAAGAAATATGATAGGATGATTTCTATATATATTTTTCTATATTACTAATCAATTGTATCGTTCAGTAACAAAGTTTGAAGCAAAAGAAAACGATAAGTTTTTACAATAACCTAATGCTCTCGAATTCTTAGAAATGGAATCTCACTCTAAAGAGTAGAAATTGAGCCAGTCTTTAAAAAGAGTGACTCAGTTTTCAATTTTTAAGAGTGAGATTTTATTCCTCGGAGTAAAATGCACTCCAAAAGTTTTAAATAATAAGAATCGTATCGTTAGCCGAGCAGAGAAAAGACAAATCGTGAATATCTTCGAAACCTATACAAGCTTATCAATGAAAGATTTTATTATTTTCTAGAAGAAAAATAGAAAAAAAATTCTAGTCTCCAAGAAGTAATTTCACTGGCGTTCGATATTTATGACATTCATTGGTTTAAGCAATATCAATTTTGAACATAACATACTTTCTGGGAAAGACGCGATCCTTACATGAAATCCATCGGCGCTATGTGTCTGAGATCGCTCGTGATCTCTGTCGCGTTGCACACGAAAGCTAACGAGCAGCGGAGTACTTACGATAGACAATAACATATACTACGAATTTCGTTTGCAGAAAGAGGAAGAGAGAAAGAAAGAAGGACGGAGAAGCGGCGAGGCGGACGAGCGTTCGGAGACTGCGGCGACGGCGGCGGCTCTCGATCAGCCGAGAGAGGAGGTGGAGAGACTCCGACGAAGATGATGTTCGGTAGAGTCAGAAGAGAGATCTTCTCCGGCAATGGCTGATCGTCGTAGCCGCGATGCCCGCGGCGTATGAGCCGCTCTATCGCGAGGACGACGACGTTAACGCTGCTGCTGTCCGCAGCGGCTGGATCCACGCGGGATCTACGCGCTCGTGATCGTGATCGTGACGTGGTGGGCGGACGCGGTGCGTGAACGAGAATGAAGGGACGGTCCCTCGAGCCGCGAAACGAGGAGCCGCTGCGTTGTCGCGAGTGAGCCGCGAGCGGTGTCGAAAAGTGTTCAATTACGGTGAGCTGCGACGAGTGCAGGAGTACGGGCGTTCGTTAATAAACGTGCATGCACGTTGACAAAGAGAGAGAAAGAAGGAGAGAGAGAGAGAGGGAGAAAAACGGCGTGTCCGTCAATCGGACACTTCCGTAAACAGTCAGGAGTGAATGAGCGCTGCAACGAGTGCCGCGATCAAGTGAATCGGATCTCCAGAGGTTATTTGCGTGATCGATTACAGGACTTTAAACCGCGGGTGCGACTTTCGATGACACTTGAGACTATTCGGGGTGATCGTTCAAGATAATCCCCTTATATTACCCCGAGAAGAATGTGGTGAACAGTCGCAAAGCGATTTTCGCGGGAGGGTTGTTGAAAAGCAAGAGACTAACTCAATCCTCTCGAGACAACGGTGAGAGCGCGACGGGGCTCGTCGTAAGTGAAAAGGATCGACTGGGATCAGACCACTTGACAGTTGAGCGGTTATCGCTCTCCTTCTTATCAATTTCCTTCCTTTCGTCGAGTCCTCGCATTGAAGATCAAACTGATCAATTTGACGCTTTCGATGAGCTTTCTAAGGTGAGCTTCGTTGCGTTGTTGAGTCAAACTAACGAAATTTATGCGACATGAGACATGAAGTGCAACGTAGTTATTACAGCTAGATGCAGATCAACATCTCGGACCCGATCAACCGCGATTAAGTTCAGCTCATTAAGTTCAATAGTAGTAGTGATCTTGGTGATACCGTGCGCGACCTTGAGCTCAGTGTACCTGAAGACGTGCATTGTAGCACGCGTCTGAATCGTGGAAAACTCATCGCTGTCGAAACAGCTCAATTCAACAGACTCGGGGGTACATCGGAGGAAGACAGTGGTTCGACAGGAAGACGAGAGGACAGACGAAGAGAACGAGGAGAAAAAGGAGGAGGTGGAGGAGGAGGCGGGGGGTGGTAGAGACGAGGGAGGGTAGACAGTATCAAGGAGGAGGAGGATTCCTCGGTGCGTGATCTCAGACGAAGGGGGCGAGAAACGTGCGTTTGTAATTCGGCGTGGCTGCCTTCGAGGATGAGCGACGGCGGTCATGCCGTGTAATTCGAAGGTGTACCACACCACCGTCGCATCGTGCACGATCGTCGTCGCCGTCGCCGCCGTCGCCGTGGTGATCGTTCACACTGTCGTGATCAAACTGTTGAGATACGGCAGAGTCGCGGTATCGCCGGAAAGATGAGCTCGATCGACTTTGATGAGGTGCTGCTACACGTGGGAGAGAAGGGCCGATACCAGAACATCATGTACTACTTGCTATGCATACCCGCCACCCTGCCAGCCGCCTTCTTGGCGTTCTCACAAGTAAGCACGTTATCTGATGTCGCTTCAGAGATGTGCTCTCAGCTTTGGAAATTATTATCGAGATGAAGGTTGCAGTGCCTTGAATAAGCTCTCTAAATGCTCTCTAAATTCTTTACAGTAAAGTCTCACCTGAAGAACGAAAGTTGAGCAATTCTTGAAAAAGAGTGGCTCGATTTTCAATCTTTAAGAGTAAAATTTAATTCTTCAGAGTGAAGTGAGATTCACTTTAAAAGTTTTAGAAAGTATAATTTGGAAATATATATCGCGTGCGGCTTCTTTTTTGCAAAACAAATTTAAAAAAGAAAGCGACTAGAAAGTAGTATTGCAATCTTTTACAACTATTTATTTGGTCCTTTCTGGCTGCTTTCTTTTTTAAATTTACTTTTAGGAAGCACCAAGAGCAATAGTAACATTTTGCAAAAAAATTTACGACGCGAAATAAGTTTTGTTCTTAATTTATAAAATACAAATTTTAAAGATATTTTTATCTTTAAAAAACATCGCATATTTGAAATAAATAACGTAAATATATGGATACTTTTGTTGATAAATTAAAATATATTGATCATATGATAAATACATTAATACATGTAATATTAATTAAATTATGTATACAGTATTCTCAGATACTCTCTCAAATAAAATTTATCTGATGAGTTTACTGCTATTGTTTGAACGTAAAGAAATTTTACAACAATTTAAGTTTTAACTTAATGAAATATACAAAAACAAATTAATGAATTAAAAAAATGTGTCCATTCAA
>Ga0157364_1006839_pt1 | contig 11761 bp, 11 predicted proteins | sample AttsexASBM2_FD_111476 | JGI IMG/M metagenome (GOLD analysis project Ga0157364, IMG submission 111476) | Fungus gardens microbial communities from leaf cutter ant in Ribeirão Preto, State of São Paulo, Brazil - Atta sexdens ASBM2 | ecosystem: Host-associated > Fungi > Mycelium > Unclassified ...
GCAGATTTCTTCATATTGAAGCAAAAAATTAAAACCTCCCGCAAATGACGAGAATTTGGCTCGTAAATTGACATTTTCAATCGAGAATAACTTTATGATGCAGACACAAATCGACTAATGTTTATATGTGGTTATATTGACAGATGCCCAAGTTTATTGTATGACGTCTATGATCTATTTATTTCGACCACCACTTACCACTAAAGCCATCTATAGGAAAACGGCGGAAGCAAAGTTGTACACCTAATAGTTTTCAAAAATCTGAAGCTAGATCTGCTGGAAATTGTGGATTTTATAAATAATATTAAAATTCAAATTCAAATTTAAACTTAACTATAAAGCAGTCAATATTATTAAATTAGTAATTAAGATGTACATATATTATAAGAAAATCTATCTCTATGTAAGATGATAAGTGTTTTGTATTAAATAAGTTATTTCTATCTTTATGCGTGTAATTGTAGAGACTGATTTAATCATAATAACTGAAGCAACACAATGTTAAAGCAACATGTATATTGACTCCCGTGTGGATAGTGTTGTGATTCAGCGAGGATTTGTAAGATGACTGCATACGTCAGGTGATGCCAATAAACAGATTATAGTACTCTCCTTCAGAGTTGGGCAATTTAGAGTTGCGACTAGTTTTTTACGTATAATACGTATAATATGTATAATATGTATAAAATGTATGTGTAGTATAACATGTGGTATTATATGGCATAAAAATCATGTATAATACTTGCCCTGCTGTAATATTTGTTATGTTTAATACTTGCCCTGCTCTCCGTCCCGGTGTCGCCGATCGCGCCATGTTCCAAAGTTCCAAAGCCATTGTTTCAAAGTACTGGAACAAATGATTCCTCGGGAGGGAAGAAGCGTCTAAAAACTTAGAATGAGGGCGGCTCATCTAGACGAGACATAACATCATTAAGATCGAACTTCACTTTTCAAGTGTAATCTATAAATTATGCCAATATCTCGTCCGGATGAACAACTATGTAATTGTTTACAGCATAATCTGTGAATAAACACTTAAATTATAGAATAACTTCGTGTACAAGATAACATGTTACATGCTAAAGAACTAAATAATACATGGAAGCTCGAAGCACGCAATAAAAGAATAAAAAATTTCTCTCTCTCTTTTCTTTTTTCTTTTTTTTTTAACATCTCTAGCGCGCCTAGAGTCTCTAGTAAATAAACTGCTATGTAAATCATGTCAAAAGAACGGAGTTGCAAAACGCTTCTGGATTACAACTGTACTGTTATAAAAATTTGCAAATATCTGAGAATCACCAGACCAGCCGATTCTCTTAATGAGATCGAGTGAAACTCCTTTTCTGACAACAAGGAAAGTGGAAGGATGCTGTGGGTTGAAAAGAAGTCACTCTGCACCCCGCAGTCTTCCGTGGACCCAATCTCCCGCGGATCCTACCGACTAGGCTCCTACTACTTTATGTAATTTTCTGCATGAAATAAATAAGATATCGCAATCGGGAGGATGTAAGTTCTTAATGCGCTGGAGATAGTGGTCTAAAATATTGACAATACATACAGATCTGAGCGATCAGAAAAGAGAGAAAAAATGAGTAACAGTTGAACCCGATCCGGAGCGGATGTTTTCAAATAGTCAGAGATCTATTATCTTGTTTTTGTTTTCACGAAAACACTCAACTCTGCGAGATTCTAATAGCTGCAAGCGTTTGCGTACGCTGATCCGAGTCTAGGGCTAGGAGGACTAGTTTCCTTGTGATGATCTCTAACGGTAATGATTTGTAAGTCGCTAGCTTAGAAATAATTGAGGCCGGGTCTCAGATATACTCATAACGCGATCTTTGTGATTGAACTTGATTTAATGACATTAACTTTTTTATTAAGGCGCTTCACTAAAGGATTGCCGATCGCACTATCCGAGATGAGTGAAATCACAAATCGAGTAGTATTAAATGAGTATGAACTAATGGTCTTCGCTTTTTGAGACAGAAATTCGAGGATCTTGCCTACCAGAAAGAAAGGCGTTATTTGATGTTTCTGACGAAAATCCCACCAGGATTTAAGCGGGTGAGTATATTGCTTGATCGTGACTGGAGCTAGACGAATCGAGGCGATCATGATTTCTACCGCTGATGATGGGACGGACTGCAATAAGAAAGTTTACCTGATAACTTCCCTGTTACCAAGGAAAGGTTTTTCTACTCTGGATGATAAAGCCTGTAAGGAGAAAATATGAAGGAGAAGAAAAACAAAAGATCCAAAATTAAGAGACAACGAAACAAGGGTAGGAAATGTTGCGATGGCCAGAATTCCCAAAGCTTCGTCATCGCACAATTTATGTAAAACTTTAGGGAGTAAAATGATTGGCGAGAAAGCATAAACATACCAAGAACGCTAATCCAAGGTAAAGGCGTCGATCGTCTAAGAACCCGAGTTGGGAAATCAGGAAGCATAGATTTCTACTTGGCGTTAATTGATGACGCGAAGAGATCTGCCTCGAAGGTGTCTAATATCTTTAATTCGATTAAACGCCCGAATGGATGGATAAAGATTCCGTGTCTGTATTTGAGATACATAATTCTATCTACAATTACATTGTCAACTGACGCGACGTAGGATATGAAAAGGTAGATGTTTCGTTTCTCACACCTCCAAATATCTCTTGCGACCTTCTCTGACAAGAAGGGATTGTACCGAACCAAATTTATTTATATAAAAGATGGCAATAGTGTATCAATTCGGAGAAGAATTGTGATCTCGAATAAAGTACATTAAGACAAAGAAGGCTTCCTTTAATTCCAATACATTGATATGAAATTCTGTAACATCAGCTGACCAACCATATGTGTGTTGGCCGTCGCAGACCGCTCTCCAATAGATGGGATTAAATTAATTAATATTAGAGAATATCTTGAGTCACCAGTCCTGAAAATAAGACGAAATTATTAATCTCTCTACAATAGTCCCCGAAAAGGAGTTCAAGGGAAAAAACATTTTTCTCTCTTAAATTTTTTAGTATAAAGAAGGCTACACTGCTAGAAAAACCGACACTAGGGATCCAATCATACTTGCAAAGTCTTCTATACAATGCGATTTTTGCGAATCTTTTAATTTAGGAGAAAAAATTCCTCCTATCGGGTGGAATAGATATAGATTGCTGCTCTAAATATAAATCCCACGTATTTATATCTTGAAGACGATATAAGTTGCGATTTGATACGAGAATCTGAGAGAGAAAAGCAAATCTAGGGAGGCCCGAACATTTTTATTACATTCTTCCTCAGATGCGCCTAATAGTAAGAAATAAACTAAACTATAGACGTCTAAATAAACTATAGACTGGAAGCCCTTGGCGTGTAGTGATCTGAATAATGGGTGTAAAATTTTTGTAAAAATATAGAATGCCATCGAAAGGCCGAAAGGAAGAGATGTAAACTCGTACAACTGGCACCTCCACTGAAATCGTAAAAATCTCCGATGAGAATGATGGATAGGTATCAGCAGATAAGCATCTTCGAGATCTATGGAAGCCATTTTGAAATTCGATAGCATGAGCCGAATTACTGTACATCTTTGAGTTTGAAGTATGGGGGAAAGTGATATACAAGTTTGAATTCGTTAGATTCAAAATGAATCGCATTCTGCTCGAGGATTTCTTAATTAAGAAAAAGAAGGAGAAAAATTGATCATCGGATGGACCGACCTTGGTTAGAGTGCCTTTCTGAAGCAGGTGTACGATTTTTGTATCACAAAAAGTCCATTCCGCCGAGAAGACAGGTTTTTCTGAAGAAGAGCGAGGATGAGATAATGTGATGAAGGGAATTACGAAACTCTCCATTGCCTTTAAGATCACTGCATCCATTAAATCTCTTCACCTATCTATAATAAGGCTAAACGTTCAGCCGAGCTTATGTGCGTTAAAGGCGGACTCAAGATCTGAATCACGATCTCCTTCCGCGTATCGTCTGCGAAGAGCTCCTCCTCGATCAATAAGACGACGAAGTCCGACGAAGAGGAGCTTTCGTATTTTTTTGTACCAGATTACACAAAGGCTGATTTTTTTTTATACTTCTGCTGTTACTGAAAATTGTATCTTCTGGATTGATTACTGTTTTTTTTTATCATCCTGTTGACGACTTTTTCAATCCGTCCGTGACGTTGTTTTCAAATAACAATTCGTCCACTGAAGCCGAATTCGATGTTGCCAGAAAGTTTAAGAAAGGAACGTACGTTTGATCTTAGACCAAATCAAAATGATCGGCTAATAAGCGAATACCTTCTGTGATCCTGAAAATGGCTTTTTCCCTTCGGTGCATGAAGAAGCTCAAGGTCAGCGAGCTCAGAAAAAATCTCTATGTATTTAACGAGGCATCTACTTCCAGCTAGAATTGGCTCTAATGCTTGTCTCGCGTGATTGTCGCACTGAGATTAGGTAGAACCTCTTTGTTTATCTTTGGCGAGGACCGATGTGAACCTGGCGTTCAACTTTATCAAAAATAAAAATTAATACTGCAGGCCGTTTGTACTTCGTTTGTACTTGTTTGTACCGATCATTATTTCGTTTATACCTCAAATAATTAAACAAAAAGTGAAAAATAAAAAATGGCCAGCGCGCAACTTTAAAATTTTTTAATTTCATTTATGCCATTCGAAAGAGAATCATTTGTACCCGTTTGTACCTCTCTTATTTTCGTTTGTACCTCAAAGGGTTCGGAGATACAACGCGTTTCAGTTTTTGCGCAACCCCTACGTAGCAAATTTAGCGAATTTTAAAGATATCGAAATGGGACCAATAGCATTCGAAAGAGAATCGTCTGTACCCGTTCGTACCTCTCTTACTTTCGTTTGTACCTCAAAGGATTCGGAGATACAGCACGTTTTAGTTTTTGCGCAACCCCTATATAGTATCTCCGAAGGACTTTTGAGGTACAAACGAAAGTAAGAGAGATACAAACGGGTACAAACGATTCTCTTTCGAATGTTGTTGGTCCCATTTCGATATCTTTAAAAATTACCGACTTATCTTCTTGACGCATTTATGAAATTTTGAAATCGCTGTATCTCCGAACCCTTTGAGGTACAAACGAAAGTAATAGAGGTACAAACGGGTACAAACGATTTTCTTTCGAATGCCGTTGGTCCCATTTCGATATCTTTAAAATTGGCTAAATTTGCTATATAGAAGTTGCGCAAAATCTGAAACGCGCTGTATCTCCGAACCCTTTGAGGTACAAACGAAAGTAATAGAGGTACAAACGGGTACAAACGATTCTCTTTCGAATGCCGATGGTCCTACTTCGATATCTTTAAAAATGACTGACTTATCCTCTTGACGCATTTATGAAATTTTGAAATCGCTGTATCTCCGAACTCTTTGAGGTACAAATGAAAATAAGAGAGGTACAAACGGGTACAAACAATTCTCTTTCGAATGCCGATGGTCCCATTTCGATATCTTTAAAATTTGCTAAATTTGATATGTAGGGATTGCGCAAAAACTGAAACGCGCTGTATCTCCGAACCGTTTGAGGTTCGGTAAACGAAAGTAAGAAAGGTACAAACGAGTACAAACGATTCTCTTTCGAATGGCATAAATGAAATTAAAAAATTTTAAAGTTCCGCGCTGGCCATTTTTTATTTTTACTTTTTGTTTAACTGATTGCGGTACAAACGAAATAAGGATCGGTACAAACAAGTACAATCGAAGTACAAACGACCTGCAGTATTAATTTTTATTTTTGATAAAGTTGAGCGCCAGGTTCACATCGGTTTGGCGAGGAAAGCAATTTCGTTCTTAGATTCGTACTTAGCGAGTAAGACCTTCTTGGGGTCATCGCTCAGATCTGTATTAATGACCGACTTGGTTACTTTCAAAATGACCGGAAGCTACGAGGATACTGCGATTGAGCCTCAAATAATTCCTTGATGAAATCATTCGACTGCAGTTCCTCACCGATAATGGAAGGGGACTCTAAAGCTTCCACAAGGCTCGGCAAAAATAAGGTTATTTTTTTCGTCTGCGCCAGGAAATACTTCTGAAAGATAAAATCATTGCCAGAAACAGTCGGATATGTCTCCTCTTTGCCGTATAAAAAAGGAAACTACGGGTCGATAAGGGGACATACCTGGTACGCCATCATGATCTTGTTGAATCATCTGTTCTTCTGTACGATTCGTAAGAGATTCCTTGGCAGGTACTACTGTGGACAAGGGGCACTCGAAAGGAATATACTGGAGATTCTAGTTATTCCGGATCCTCCAACGAAGGGATTTTGCGCGCCATTTTAAGAAGTTGAAAAACTCAGAGAGAGCAACAATTCGTCGTGAGACAATGAGCAGTATCTCTGAAATCTCTTCGATCTCTTGTTCGAATTTTCCGAACGGCTGAATCCGGAACGAGATCTCCTGTCGTGCGAGTTTTTACGACATTTGTGCCTTCTCGATTTTCACGAGGTTCAGAAATCGATTTTCCTCGTATTTATGCTAACATTAGAAAAGTCTGACGAAATATTATCATTTCATGAAACTGAATATGATCTCTGTCGATTCCACAAGAAAATGCGGGAACATGGCGCGATCGGCAGCATCGGGACAAGGAATCATACAGGCCTGAAGAGCACCATCTTTAGTTTTGGAGTTTCTATGAACTCTGTTGATAACATGAGCATGAGGACGTGACTACATAGTTGTTTATCCGGACGAGACATTGGCATAATTTAAAATATTTACATTCAAACAAAATGTTAAATAGTAAACAACACTCAAATATACGTTATATTCGTGTGATAATATGCTCGAGTTGAAAAAAAATTAATAAGTGTAATTAAATATTAAAATGTACCTTAGAAATACTTGAAAATAAAAATTCGTTATAAGTTTTAGTTATTGATTATTGACGTATACGTATCAGCATCATAGTGTAACGGCGAGCTATTGAACATATAAAATAATTTCATAAGTAATCATTAGTATTCGCTATATAATGGCGGAGATATTAAGGGGAGGGGGGCCACAATATTTACACTAGCACTTTTCCTCTATCCAAGTAGAATGTTAAAAAACTGTCGAAAAAACATCAGTAACGATTACAAGTGAACGTTTTTAATATGTTATAAGTGTCTGTATAGAAAACATTAGAAATAACGATCAATTAAACGTTTATGAAACCAGTATAAAAACTGTTATAAAATGTTTTTCTTTACTGTAAAAAAAACCATTTTAAAATGTTTACCCACAGTTTAATTAACGTTTCTACAATATCTATATAATCCATTTTTAAAGGGTCATGGACGTTCATTCACTGATAAAAATGTATGTAATTTTATATAGAAGTTATATGTATAGGATCGGAAAATTACCTAAATATAACGGAAATTTTCTAGAAAAGACAATTTTCTGTTATATATAGATAATTTTCCGGTCATATAAATGTGATTTCCAAAATTATATACATTTTTTTAAGTGTTTGTTTTCTGGTGCGCAGAGTATACACCGCTGATATACGAGTAAGTGAGATAACAGCATTTATAAATGCTGTTATGTAATATATGCATTGAATAAAGAAATAAAATTCGAAATATTTCAATTGATATTTTTATTTATGATAATAAAAACAGATATACTCAGACATACATTTTTTTAAGGGACATTTTTTTTCATTGTAGCATACAAATGTATTATTATATATATGTATAATATATACGTATACGTAAATACATATTTTAATAACAGGGTGTAAACAGGGTATAAACAGGGTGTTCGACGAGACTATTGCAATAACTCACAGGAAGGTAGATGATACTAAACTGAGTCAAAAAATCGTCTACCATTTTGCAATTTTGTAATAGTGCATTTTTGTAAGTTAACAAGATATTAATTACAAAAAATTAATATTGGTGTTCAATAATTTTTTACTCAAATACTGTCATCTTTATAGAAAAATTACAAGAGACAAAAATAATTTATTTTCTTTTCATAGAATTCTGAGAATTTTTTATCAACTTTTTAGTACTGCATTTTCTTATTTTTACCAATGAGAAAATACAGTAGTAAAAATTCTGAAAAAATTCTCAGAAACTTATGAGAAAAAAAGCAACTTTTGTGTTGCTGTTATTCTGTAAAGTTGATAATATTTGAATAAAAAATTATTGAAGATCAATACTTAACAATTTTTAGTAATTAATATCTTGTTAATTATTGCGAAAATTGCAAAATAAAGACTGAATGATGATGACTTTTTGACTCAGTTTAGTCCCATCTACTTTCTTGTGAATTATTGCTAGAGCCGGACACTCGGTACACGCGCGCGCGCGCATACCATACATATGTATAAATCATCATCAATATACATATAATAAAAATTCTCAACTCGTGATCTTTGATTTTATTATTTATTTATTATATATAGTTTTGATTGCCCAATCAGCAAGCGAATCCCATCTCTTATAATATACAACTCTACTATAGAATACCTCAAGTAAGAGCTATTACAGACAGAGCACAAATGAGGCAAAATCGGAAATGAATTCGTGCAATAATCTGCTACAGCCAGGCATTGGGTGTTTTTTAACGTACACAGATAACACTGTGTTTTATACAAAGTGTTCCAATTATGACATAGTGTTACACTGCTTGACACAGTAAAAAGCTAAGTATGAATGTAAAATATATCAATGTTATCAACTATTTAAAAAGGTAACTGTACTTATTTTGCAATAAAATCTTTAAAAATCGTCAATTCTGAAAAAATTATAACTTAAGTCTAAATAAAAATCGTAAATCTATTATTGATATATTAAATATGATTATAAGAATAGAATGAAAAACTGCAATGCATTATGATGTCATACTATGAAACTGCTTCCCAACAAGTACTTTACACAGTGGAACACAGTGTAACATCTCTGTGTCCTAACTAGAAAACAGTCATTGTAACTTGACAAATTCATATCTTCATTTCATTAAAATGATATATAATTCCAATGCGATTCCTTCACCACTCACTTAATTCTTTTCATTTATATTTTATCTTAAAAAACAACGATTTTAAAACGTTTATATAACATGGTTATTTAACCAGTTCCTAAAAAACGTTTTTAAAATAACTTTGAACGGTTTCAAAACAAAAATAAACATTCCTAAACATTTTAACTTGAGTATGTAAAAGAATAAACACAAAAGAGGTAATATCATCATAGTTCATAAACAAATAATGGAAATATTTTTATGGAAGTATTTTTTTCAGTGTTTTAATATTAATATTTATATGTTAAATTATGGTAATCCATATTCATTTATCTTAGGATTTACATGCTAAATTTATTAAATTAGCTTCTAAATTTGCTGAAAGTTATCTATCTCAGATAATGCATTTATACTTGCCATTTGTAAAGAGTATATATTTTTTATGTATTAATAGATGATTAAATATTGTAATTAAACGTATAAGTGATAGTGCACTGTGATCGCACTCGTGCTCGCAAGCGACAGCACAACTTCGTCACGTGCTCTACTTTTTCTTATTTAAAAAAATTTCCGTACAAGATAAACATAAGGTCGACAGCCAGGTAGAGTTTTCACAAATATCAGAGCTTTCCGCTAAATAAATTGGACGCCAAGCACGAAGAGTGTGCCTCTCTTTCGTAATTTTGGTCTACTTTAAATTAATTGCTCACAATTTCAATTTGCGATGGCATCAGGGGTGGATCATTAAAAGTGGGGAAATTATCGGAGGACGAGAGAGGTATATTGCAAGAATCAAATTGCAAGAATCAAATTTATAATAAAATAGATAACATTGTATTTCATACGGAGCTTCGCTCCGTAGTATATAGGCCAAGTGCCGGCCGGGAGTTTTCCCGTGGATTCATGCAGGCCATTCGGCCCCCTTCTAATCGGGACCTTTTCATGCGTCAATTGTTAATCACGCGGCCGCATATCGTATAGATTCTTGCGAGCCGCGAAGTCCTCGCGTCTTAGAGCGCGCAATACAAATTTACATGGACATCTGCGTCGTCTGTAGCTTCTAGGTTATTCGAGCTGGGACGGAATGTCCCTGGCAGCTCCACTATTGGCTCCATGTCGAGATATCTGCATCTCCGACTGGCGTTTGTATTTGCTATCAGATGTGCCAGTAGTTTTCGCCTTCCGTTCTGTAAGCGGTGTGCAATACAATAAAGTTTGAGGGCAACAGCGCATTATCAAAAATATAACTAAATAAATTAAATAAATAAAAAAAATAAATAAATTAAATAAATATAATATGAAACTCTACGACTTGCGTATCCGGACTCCCTGGTCCAGCGTCGTACCCTCGTGGTAGTTTTCCTTCTTCTCATGGTGGGTGAGACAACAAGATCACAAAGCAATATCTTAGCCACCGAGCACAATACGTCGACGACTGTAAATCTAAATGCGAAATTAACTACTAAAAGAAATAGATTCTTAACAAAAGAAATAAAAAAAAGTTAGATAAACGAATAAATAGCGCAAGCTCGAATGTGCTCGCCCTTCGAGCCAAGAGGAAGATTTCCCGTAGATACTCCAAGACTGACGGAAAAATTGTCACGTCACAGCACTTAAAACACATCTCTTTCGCTGGTTTTAGATAAAATTTCTTTGGAACATTTTCGAATTAATGAAGAATCCCATACATGCTGGCCTAAATCACTTTTTGAATTATTCTGTGAAATATTACGTTATATTTAACATAGTTTATACTTTCTGGCATTTTTGTTGAAGTCAAGTATGATATGTTTGAATATTTTATTGAATTGCGATATTAACATATTATATGACTTCAATAAAGCATAATAATTTTCTTATGTTTAAAAGTACTCACTGAGATGCTTTATTTTAATTGGTTGCTTTATTTTATAGTTTATTTTAACATCGTCTATGAAAATATTGTCGTCACTAATAATCTTTTCCGAAGTATAAATTCTTCCACATATTTTGGTTCATCTGTGAAACTTGTAGATGTATAAGCTTCTGAAATATGATATTCTAATTCTATATTAAATAATAAACGCGCTCACGCGCTCATAAATAATAAACTCGCTCATTTCTCTGACGAAACCTTACTTTTACTTCTTTCACATGAAGCGTCTTAATAGACATATTATGTTGCAAATAACATATACCACTTTGTGTTAATGACAATTACAGAGGTCAAGAGATTGCTATGTTAATGCGAATATGTACTTGCCTCGATCCAAATGATGCGATAGCATTATCCAAAATTTTTTTGATCGAAGATATATATTATTTCTCGTTTGAAGGGAAAAGTTAGTAATAAAACAAATGCCAACGATGCCAATATTACATCATCGATCAAAGGGACTTCTCTCAAATTTTTTTATACGTTACACTTTTACGTGGTGAATATGTCTGTAAAGCTATTATATCATGTTGGCATCGCCATCGATGAAATAACAATAATTCTGCTTGCATACACTATAGTTCTACAGTTTTAGACAAGTTTTAATAATAGTTCTGTCGAATTACGTCAAGAAACAATGTTTCAAAAAACGAGATGCTAATTTCGCATCTCACTGGAAATCGTATGAGCTGTAAAGTACAAGAATATAAAGAATTCTATATATAAACCCATTATATATAATATATTATATATTATATATAGATATATATATATATATATATATATATATATATATATATATATATATATATATAAAACACTTTATATATATTTTAATATTTTTCTATAAAATATAAAAAAATATATAATAAATATATATATGTA
>Ga0157364_1006840_pt1 | contig 11760 bp, 10 predicted proteins | sample AttsexASBM2_FD_111476 | JGI IMG/M metagenome (GOLD analysis project Ga0157364, IMG submission 111476) | Fungus gardens microbial communities from leaf cutter ant in Ribeirão Preto, State of São Paulo, Brazil - Atta sexdens ASBM2 | ecosystem: Host-associated > Fungi > Mycelium > Unclassified ...
AGATTTCTTGCGTTTAAGATTCTGAAAATAGATCCACTTTTCATCGCCTGTCACAATCCGATGCAGGAACGACTTTCTTTTTTGTCTGGCAAGCAGAATTTGGCATGTATTTTGGCGTCGCTCCATCTGCCTATCGTTCAGTTCATGCGGCACCCATTTTCCGATCTTTTGAACTTTCCCCATTGCATGTAGCCGCATGGAAATGGCTGCTTGAGAAACACCCAATTACTCGGCAAGCATTTTTTGCGATTGATCGTCCTCGTCCAAAAGAGCCTGCAATTGACAGTCCTCAACCTTTCTGGGCCGATTTTCACGCTTCTTGTCACTCAGGTCAAAATTGTCGTCCTTGAACCGGCGAAACCAATTTTTGCACGTTGTTTCCGATAAGGCATTGTCACCATAGGCCTCCACAAACATTCGATGCGATTCGGCAGCCGATTTCTTCAAATTGAAAACAGAAAAGCAAAGCTTCCCGTATATGCTTTTTTTTTTAGCAAAAAATTAGACATGATTTCGAAAGAAAAAAATGTATGTTGTTGTATGAAATTGCTGATGATGTGCACTGGTTAATGTTGACAGATATCAAACACATAAAAAAAAGTGTATTGTGTGCCCAGGTAGTTTTGTACGCTCACTAATGCCACCTATGAGCAAACAGCGGATTTAAGCTTATACACCTGGTACATTATGTGAAGTAAAATTTTCTTTGGAAAGGACATTTTCGAATACAGTTTAAGAATGACTAAAGTTACTCAACAAAATTTTTGTGTGTGGACACTATACATATGGATATGTGGCTTTATTAATTTGAGTCTAATCTCTTATTTTATATACATACATCTTATTAAATTTTATTAGTCAATAATTAAAAAAATTTTAACAATTTATCTATACACCTTGACATATATAGGGTGTTTCATTTTATCTTGCGCATTGAAATATTCCAAAAAGTACGGAAAAATTACAAATTTTTGTATCTCACGCTTGCGCGTGATGGAATGTCTGGTGTGAGGTCAATATAGACAGATCTACTCGTTAATAAACATTTTATTCGGAACAAAAATCTGAATATCATACAATGTTGCCTGTTGATGAACGGGTTTTCTCTTTTTCTACAGAATGTGGATTGACTAGACCTAAGAGACTCTATCGATAAGTTCGTTTGTGATTGATTAGAACATAAAGCGTTTATACATAATATTCTTCCCTTCTTAGGAAAAATAAAATTAACTTGGAACATATATTTATTAGAAGGATAGCGAAAAAGTCGAGTTGATCTATGTGATACAGTTGGCAGCGTAAAGAATTGTTCTGGTGACTATTCTTATACTCTAACTGGATTGCAGTTGCCAGTAACGGCCTTGAAATTTTTTACTATTGTCTCGGAGTCGTGGAACTTGCTTTATCTGAAATGATCTTAAATCTATCTCCATAAAAATGAACTCGTCGGGGTGAACTTGATTGTTCTTCTTTAAATGATGGGTTGATATCCATCGGTGAACATTCGGATTCCTTTTTGGTGAATGCACGAATTTGGTTCAAATGTCGCTTGAACCGTTTGCCTGCGTCTTCCACCTCGTAATAAAGATTTCCTAATCTAGTAATAATTCTGCTTGGAATCCATTTATCCATTCGAGAATTGCCCGAAAGGAAATAAATTGTTTGTCCTGTTTGAACGATTTAAATAAAGCATAGAACTGTTGTAATTTTTCCATCATTTTGGCATACATATCGTCAGATGAGACTAAATTAGATTTAGTCAAGTTCGTCCCAAGAAAAGCAGGAAGTTGTCCCGTTGCCACATGCGGAGCTTTCTGATGAGAGGATCTCAATTGGACATGATTCGATTGGACACGCTTAATTGGATATTGATCGATTAGACACCAAACGATTGGACTCTGTTCGATTGGACACGCAAAATATTAGGTGTAATAAAAAGAAATCCATTATTTTTCCATTCAATTTCATGCAAAAATAATGGATTTCTTTTCACCTAATATATGTATGCCTTAGATTTCAATTAATTATTTCATTGCATGTAAAAATCATGATATTGTACAATTCGACATTGATCGATCGGATACCAATCAAATAATTATCGATCGATTGGACACCCATCATATAAACATTGATCGATTTGACACTTCTCTCCCCCTGTTAAGGAAAACATTTCTAAAATTGTACTGTTACACATGGGTTTCGACTTTCTACTCGAAGCGACTTTTATCCCACATCTCCCTTGCCAATATATCCAATCAATCGATGTCGAATTTTATTTACATAAAATGAAATAATTGAAATCTAAATTATGTCCAGTTTATTTTAAGACATACATAATGAATTTCACTTTGTGTCCAACCCAACAAAGTCAATCATTCAGTGTCCAATCGATCAGTGTCCAACTGATCATTGTCGAATTGATCGGTGTTCAATTGATGTGTCCAATTAAGCGTGTCCAATCGAGCGGAATCCAATCGAACCGTTCGGGTATTATCCTATATTGTTGCAAGAATCTATTTAAGTTCCGTTATATTATACAAGGTGATTAAAAAAAATGTTTGTCTTTGAAATGTCATGTTCCTGACTTAATTCCAATACGATTTGTCATTTGCCAAAATTTTGTCCGAAGTTTAGTTTTTAAATTATAAGAGGAAATAATTAAGAATGACGCGCGGGAAGCGTAGAGAAGGTCAGGGGCAGCGTAACTCACATCGGACACAGACGATACAGGGGATCCTCGTTGCAATAAGACGATTGCATTCTCTCTCACTCTTACACACACGCATGCACGCACCCATGCACGCACCCATGCACGCACCTACGCATGCACGCACGCATGCACACAAATTTACCTTGTAGAGTAGAATTTAACTTTCTGCTTGAAAATAAAGAAAAACTTATTTCCATATGAATGTACAGTTCCACAAAAAATATTTATGTTAAACTTGCATTCCTCCTGCAAATTTAATTTAGATATCGCACGTTCGCACTGACATAGAATGCACATAGAATGTCAATTAGCCATTAGGTGACCGAAAATCATTCGAAGAAAGAAACATATGACACGTTTACTCGACGATAGCATCGATTGATTTTAATAGCGAATCTGTTAGATAATTACTATGAATAATATCGATTAATTATTCGTCGACTGCAAATCACTCGAAGAAAGAAGCACATTGATTAACACACGACGCGCACTCAATGATAGCAAGCAATAGATCGATATTAATCGATATTGACTTTATTAATTATGTTTCTACTAGCGCTGCCGAAGCACGGACGGAGATTAGGTAGTCGAAATTTCACACCGCAAGTTCGAAATAGAATGCATTGCACTCAGCGCTACGAATATCTCGAAGCATGATTGATTAATTAATAAGGACAAAAAAATGTATGTTTCGAAGTATTCGTAGTATTCAAGCGAACTAATCTATTAGTGAAAAATAAAGTATAATCACAAAGAAAAAATCAATTTCGTACATTACATAAAATGTAAGAAACGTTGACTTATTTAAAAAAAAATCAATATCAGAATATTTTATGTTGTAATATCGATTTTTTTTTCCAAAGAATTAGAAATGCTCCTTGCATTTAATGTAATGCTGTATCTTATAATCTTTTGAATCGTATAAATCTTTTGAATTAAATGATATTGTAAATCTTTTTCGAAAACGACAGAAAGCAATCCGTCCTTTTTAGGGCGATCAATATTTTCTTACATGGAATATTCCTCTTACGTAGAAAAGATCAAAAGAAGAAGAGAAACGTGCAAAAAATATTAATTTGTTTTAAAAAAGATTTACAATATCATTTAATTCAAAAAATTTATACGATTCAAAAGATTATAAGATACATGAAATATAAGGAGGAATTAACTCGGATCAGAATTTACTGCTTATTATCGTTGAGTACGTATGTTAGTAAACAAATCGTATGCTTCTTTCTTTGAGTGATTTGCAGTCGACGAATAATTAATCGAATCAGTTATTCATAGTAATTATCTAACAGATTCGCTATTAAATCAATCGATACTATCGTTGAATAAACGTGTCGTATGTTTCTTTTTTCGAGTGATTTTCGGTCACCTAATGGCTAATTGACACTCTGTGTGTATTTATATTCTGTGTCAGTGCGAACATGCGATATCTAAATTAAATTTGCAAGTTTAACATAAATATTTTTGTGTATGATTCATGTGGAAATGTAAATTTTTCTTTATATTCAAGCAAAAAATAAAGTCAAATTTTTACAAAGTAAATTTGCGTACATGCGTGCATTCGTGCACATATACAAGGTGAGCCATTAGAATCCGGACAAAATTAAATTTGAAATTTCCGCCATATTAGAATTCACCTATAGCTGCTATTTTGCATTGAAACATTCCTAACTTCAAAATAGTCAAGTCGAATATTCAATTATTATTATCATGGAGTATAAGCGAAGGGCAGCTCTCACTGAAAGTTTATGCGTCGAAAATATCAAGAGAAATAATAATGCTTTTCGAATATCCGAAATCAATGGTTTATGATGTTGCTAAGAGTTATGCAGCTTCAGAGGAATCCGAGAAAGATTTCCAGACAAGAAAGAAATACGCGAGAGAAAAAACAAGAACTCCGGGACTCACCCAAAGAGCCTAAAAACTCATTTTGGAAGACCCAGAGACGCCAATTTTCTATTAGAAAGAGAGCTATTCGAATGTCCATCGAATTGATGAAGAAGATTTGAGGTATATTTAAGAACGTATTATATATCTCAAATCTGATCAGATTCTCGAAATTCTCTGCAAAAATTAAATACGCCGTCGTAGAAGTTAAATGCATTAAGAATCCTTGGAGGATCATTTTCATCGCTGCCAAATCGCAGGAATATTCGCTGCGTCATAAACTGTTCGTTTGGGATTAATCCAATTGGATTAACCCATGAATCGTTGTATCAATACATTGAGCTTATTTGAATTCTTCGTTGACTGGCGTACATGCATCAATAATATCCAAATGACAAAGAGAGTTTTGCATCCTTCATTCGGTTGAATAAATGCTCGATCCTGAAATTGGATGTTCAATTATGTGAGAATCAAGGTAAGTTTGTAATTTTCAGTGATATGGAGCTTTTCGTTTTTCTTTACTATGACGTATATAAACGACGCCTATTCGGAATGTTGCATCTTTATAAAATCCCGATGAAATTTCGACTTCAATTTCTTTCGCATAAGCATCACGTAATGCTAGTGGTACTTCACGTGCTCGAACAAATACAGGTGATTTTCCTAATTTTAAATGTACTGTGATCCTTTAAATGTACCGGTAATGTCGCTAAATATATTCTTATTAAATGAACAATAATTGATCTATTTGTTCTTTCTGATTCGCAGATAAGCATGATGTAGTAACAGAGCATGAACCTCGTTTGAAAATAAGCCGAAGTTGATTTCTTTAGTGAATTGCGTGATCCATTCATTCAAACAAAATATCAAAATAATAATTGACAGTATAAAGATTGTGGTTCCATCGTTATGGGAGTTGAACCAATGCATTCAATATGGTGACAATAAGATATAGCTTACAAATCGCTTGTATCCCGTAATGTGAATCCTGGTTTAATCCTGATGAATCCTGGCTCGTAATCTTTCTTTACTGATAATGCTGCAAGACGCTCCAATATCGAATTCCATTTGTACGTGACCATCGATTTGAACATTGATTTGCTTACGTAACGGATTGATTGCATTGATTTCGTGGACTTTAATTGATATACCATATCAATTTATTCAACTTGTTAAGCTGTTGATTGCTGCTCCTATTCCGTGGACTGTCGTGCTTTCTTTGATTGACATATCTGGGCGATATGACCTTTCTTGTCACGTTTGTAACGTTTTGCTTCGTAAAATGGACATTGATTGCTGATGCCGACCTCCACATCCTTTGCACGAAGTGTACTTATCATTAAAGCGTTTCCTTTTCTGAGCTGCATCATGAGAGTGATATTTTGCTGCTGCCTTCAATCATGTGATTGCGGTCGTGTAGCCTTCTTACTTTGTTTAATTTTCATAGATCATAATCTAATTTATGCGTTTGTTCCGGCGACACTAGAGACTCTATAATGTAACAGAGATTCGCAAAGTGCCACGTAATCAATATATTTCTCTTATTGGCTGGAGTATTTCGTAGTAGCTGCCATATTGAATTCTTTGAATATTACTGATGGCTACAAAGAAGAGTGAACATTATGGATATCATTTTTTGGATTGGAATTTAATTTCTGACACTTTCGGCCTTGACTCTAATTAGCCTTGTATTTATTTTTAATTGAATACTATCAATATTTACTATCAATATATATACTCAATATCGACTGCTGTGGAATGAGATTAATAAATTCATCCTTCAATGTTTTGTGAATATTTATCTATTATTTCATTCTTTGCATTGAATGTTGCATACCTTATATATAGAATTTACATTCATCATCACCATACCAACAAATGCGCATATCGCTGTAGTAATAACACGGTTATTTATACTAGGCGACATCGATGATTCCGCCGTTTCATCAGCTATGTAACGCGTAGTCTCGAGTGTTTGAGCGATCTTGTATACTTCGGCAAATGCGACTGGCTTTTTTGCACTAATCTCGTTGTACATCTTTTTTGATTTGAGACTGTGTAGGAGTTATCCAATCAACAACCTATCAAAAAAATCATTATATTCACAATGAGCAGCACTTTGTTTCAAACGTAATGCGAAATTAGTAACTGTTTCATCTTTCTGCTGTGATGGAATTTAATACTTTTAGCATATTTATTTTTTACGTGATCAAAATGATGATTAATAAGTGTAGATATTTCGTCGTATGTTAAATCTTCTGATTATCGCGGGCAGATAAAAAATTTGAGAGCATTAAGTTCTGCGCCCATATGTACGTGCGTAATTAGCGTGTAAATCGTTTGTGATTTTACTTAACTGAAGGGCTATCAAAGCGTTTAAAATAGTCCTATCGTTGTTCTTTCCGAAGTTCAGTCATTGAAAATCGGTCGGTACCTTTACTCGATTTGGCGATGGTGTCTCCGTCCTCTTGTCGAATTACTAGCAATTACGTTATCTGCAGATGCTTATAGCGCACTAGTAAGTATGCTTGTCATTGCTTGTAAAAGCTCTCGTGGAATATCTATCCTTACGTTGCGTGACTTTCGTCAGTTCGAGACTTAATCTTAATTCGTGCTGTACATACTTCGCTTGGACGTAGAATCAATTTTTTTTTGCACCACTTTTGTATCTCTGGCTTGCGCGTAATGAAATGGTGTGAAGTCAATATAGACAGATCTATTTACCTAAACACCTTATTCGAAACAAAAATTTGAATGTCGTATAATGTTGATGAACGGGTTTTCTCTTTCTTTACAGAAAGTGAATCAACTAGAACTAAGAACGAACTGTACGGCTCGTTTGCGATTCAGTCAGTACATAAAGCGCGTTCATACATAACACAGATAAAAGTAGAACGGTTTCGAGGTATATTTTGGTCACATTGGTTTTTTTCTAGATGGAGACGTCAAAAAAATATGGAGATCATCTCTACTTTTTTAAATGGAATTGTGTGATTTTCTATTATATAATTCCTTGAATTATTCTGCATATAAAAATATTAAGAAAATACATTGATTTAAAAAAATATATAGATAGAATGAATAATTTTTTAAATAAGCAACTATGTATTTTTTTTACACCAATTGATTCAATTTATTATTTTATAATACTAAGGTATTATAAAAAAATTAATCAACAAGATATTCAATTTCGATATTTCATATCAAGACTAAGGTAGACTAAGGTATAAAATATTTTATAAATTATTGATTTTTTTTATATCTTTAATATTTTGTATGCAGAATAATTAAAGTAATCATTATGTAAACAAATCATACAATTTAAAAAAGTGGAGGTATTCTTTATATCTTTTTGACGCCTCTATCTAGAAAAAAAATAACTAAAATACATCCCTTAAAACTGTTCCACTTCCTTCTTAAACATTTTATATTTTTCGTATTTTTTATACTTTTCAAGATATTTTGATACAAAAGTTAAAATGAGACAATCTATATGTCGTACTTTAATATACAGTATCCCATTTTAACTTTTACACCGAAATGATCTGATAATACCAAGGTCAAACTTCTTATGTATCTCTTCGAACCTTACAAATTTATACAATATATCTCCAACGTTTTTCCATATCTTTCATATTTTTCGACATAATTGACTGGGGCAATTAAAACTTGTATATATATATATATACTGCCATATATATGTATATATATATATATATATGTATATATACATAAATTATATACATAAATTCCTCAACATGCCTTTTCATACCTTCTCATTCTTTCTCGCCTTCTTCTAATTCCTTCTTCAATACTCGTGCAATACTTCGTGTGTTATTCTAGAGAAAAAGTTATATGATATTCTGATTTAATTAGTCAAATATAAGAAAATGTGAAAAACGTTCTGCGAATAAAGAATTGAACCATCCTTCATTTGAATATTGCTAGATAAATCTCTGTGAATTTCTGATAAATAAATCAAGAACAGTAAATAATAATGATGAGTAGAGAATATTAAGATTTTTTTTATATTGTCTTATAGCACGCTTTGATGAAAGCAATCCTGTTTGCTCATAAAATAATTTTGAAAAGTTGGCTATCCGAATGGGAAATTATGTCAAGTTAGAATTAAAAGTTGAAGTTTATTTTTTTCATAATACTTTTAATATCACTTTAAGATGAATGAAAGTGTTTTTTTTTTCCAGAAAAAATATTTCAGACAAAAGTTTCTTATATTTTTTTGTGTAATCTCTGAACTGTAATAAAATGTATTATTATATGTTGCATTTTCAAAATTTAATATATGATTTGAATAGCTTATTTTCGTTCGAAATCGGAAGTCGAAAGTATTACTTGAAACGAATAAAACATATTCGATTATTCATCACAATTTTTGAGATTTTTTAAAAATTGTGGTTTAAAAAAGTGATTTTTAGACATCTTATCTTCTTTTTTCATGTTCTAATCTTTTCTCGTAAATCTGACATAAATACTATATCAAACAGGTGTTGTGGCATTAAATGGACTTTTGTATGTGGTGGGTGGAGACGACGGTTCCTCCAGTTTGGCATCTGTAGAAATGTATTCTCCAAGAACCGATACCTGGACTACTTTGCCGACTTGCATGGGAGTTGGACGTAGTTACGCAGGTGTAGCCATCATCGATAAACCAATGGCCTCTGGAACGACAATATGAGGTTTACAGTCCGCTGGGCATACGACAGAACAAAATATGGATTTAGATGTCGAGACATCGGATTCCTCGCGGGAAGCCGGGCCCAGCGGTGTGCAAAATCGCGGCGCCAGCCACAATTGTCCAGGTCCGCGTTGCGTTTGTCAGAGATATGAGAACGGCGAATTAGCTGCAGTCATAATGAATCAAGGCAGAAGTAATCAGGAGAGGGATGACAGTTATCAAAACGCGGGTCATATCTCACGTGTTTTTCAGAATCGTCCCAACAGCACGCTACAGATACATCCAAATCTTAATCCAAATTATCAAAATCCGATTGATTTGATACGCAATTATAACCGTCGATTACAACAATCACAGCAACAGCAGGAACCAGAAGAAAACATTTACGAGTGTTTGGACAATGATGATGATGATGATGATGATGATGACGATGATGAAAATGTGGAGATCCCTCAGAATGAATCTCTTGTTCAAAACAATCAGGATAACATGGATAATCATATGTATGAAAGAATAGACGAACGGATATCGTGTAGCAGTGGAGCGCATTGTCACTATAAGTATCATTTACCTACTCATAATTTTTTGAGCGATGTGGAAAATGCTAGAAATGTGAATCCATACAATCAACCGAGACACATTTGTATTGATTATTCTCGATTGAATAGTAACATCTATCAAAGTTCTCTAAACAGATTAGGTCGCAATTGTTTCTCCACAGAGAATATTGCATATGCTTCTACGAAACATTCTCATCCAATCATGTATAATTGCACGTGTCCGTACTGTAGAAACATGGATCCAAGATACGTATGTCATCACTGTTATTATCTGTATAACAAATTACAATATCAAGACACCGCTAATTCCAGACATTACGTGTATCAAGTCTCAAGAAATTGTAGATGTCCCTTTTGTCGTGGTGAATACTCTTATACAAAATTTCCCGTTCTTCGTGCTGCTGAACTATTGAAAATAGAATGTCATTGTAGAAATCTGGCAAATTGCATCTGCCGTAGTAAAGCTTCGTCTGATTTTAATTCCACGATCATCGGACGATACTTAGATTGGATTAATCGAACCGGACAATCTGTTAACAATCCTTTATATGCTATGATTCATGTTGGTAGGATGGATCGTTCTTCCGTGCCTGGTCACGGGAATATATCTAATAGTAGAAATCCACCAAATAATCCTGGTCCGTCGACGTCCGGTAATGTGACATCTAATGCAAGATTCAACGAGTCGAATTCATCTTCAGTTTTACGATCGGTATTTGTTCCCGGTGCTTCCACAACGAGTGCTCCTATCTATTCCATAAGTCGCTACGTAGAACACCAACATACCTGCGATGATTCTTGTATCCGTAGTCAAAGCGGAAGTCTGACTGGAATATCTCAGTTTCTCGGCAGATGCGAAAGAACGGAATGCAATCATGGAAGACTTTCTGTACATTGGTGGTTCGTGAATAAATGGCTTCCTCTATGGAACTCTCACAATTTTGATAGAAATGTGGATGGCGCACCATGCGCGGATGAAGTATCACGGGAACAGCGAGAGAGCGACAGCGATGATTCTTAAGTTATTTGTTTATCATGCCTATTTTACATATTTCGAATGTTTAATATACCTCTTTATTAATTTTTATTATACTATTATAGTTCATTGACTCGCTCGATTATAAAAATGAATTACAAAAACCGAGAAACCGGCGTAAACACAACGGAACTAATTCAGTGATACAGTAATGATTTTAAGTATATGTCTCATGACAATAAATTCGTATATTGCGATTTTAAAATATTTGAATAATATTAGAAAAGTTGTTTTTAAGCGTTAGTAAAATAGATCCTCTAATCAGAGATTCTGTTCATAATAGAGTGTCGTCTATTTTCTAGCAAAGTTAGAGACATAGCACACAAAAAAACTTAAGCACTAAACTGTAAGCAATAAATGAATTGACCACAGTAGAGTCCGTAAGCAGTAAGCAATTTAATAATGTTAATTTCTTTGTTGCTTACATCTTACTAGAGACCTCTAATCAAAATAACGACACAAGACGATTTAAACCTTTTGTATGCAGGGTATAGTAATTTTACAAATATAACAGAGAGAAATATTAGTATCTGTGTCTAATCTTAATGCGTTTGTAATCTATCTGCGTTGACGGCAGATTGAATACGCGTAACATTGTATTCTGTGATATATTGTACTAAAAGTTATTAAAAAAGCAATATTAAGAATCTTTATTTTAGACCATATATGTGAGAAATACAATCAATACCAGAAGTTTAAAATGCTTATTACAGTCGAAACTGGATCTTTATTGCTTTAAATAATTCAATCTTGAATTACTAATATGTACTATATATATTATATGTATATATATATATATATATATATATATATATATATATATATATATATATATATATATATATATATATATATATTATAT
>Ga0157364_1006841_pt1 | contig 11760 bp, 6 predicted proteins | sample AttsexASBM2_FD_111476 | JGI IMG/M metagenome (GOLD analysis project Ga0157364, IMG submission 111476) | Fungus gardens microbial communities from leaf cutter ant in Ribeirão Preto, State of São Paulo, Brazil - Atta sexdens ASBM2 | ecosystem: Host-associated > Fungi > Mycelium > Unclassified ...
TCTCACTCAATGAAAACGAAGATGAAGATTATAAAGCCGCAGCTAAAAGACGTGGAAACTGAAACAATGGCCATCGTTCGTACTCGTCTTTTTGCTTTTCTCAGCTTCAGAAAATATCTTTCCCCGCAGAAAATATCCTGCCCTCCATCGCTCTTTTTTCTTTACTCTTCTTCTCAGCTTCATCACTGCGATTCTTGCTTTTTGTTTTAATCGATCTCTCTTTTCCTCCTTTTGTTGGACTCCTGTCGCCCACGCGTCTAATCTTTGTCAGACGAATAGCCGTTCTTTTTCTCGTTTGATCGCACCGCTAATGGGACACGAATGAGAGGAGGAAAGGAGGGATCTTGAGCTGCTTTCTAATCACTCATCTAATCTCCATCGTTCTATATTTATCCGGAATAAAGGATGTTGAAAACAGATATTTAAGCGATATCTACTTTCTATGTTATATTCTTCGAAAAGAATTTATTAAAAGGAGCATTCTGATACATGGTACATAAAACAGATGAAAAATTTTTTAATACTACGGATAATTTTGAAGTTTTATAAATAATTAAAGATAAAAATAGATTAGAAATAAGAAATTTTTGAATAACTTTATAAACTTATATTAATATGAGTAAATTTATCTTAATTAATTAAAAATTGATTATATTAAAAATATATAATTACTAATGTATATACTAATAACTTAACATTAATATTGGAATTGAGAAATTTCATCTAAAATTTTAAAACGTATTTCTGAGAAATAATAAGAACTATGAACTCATTCCCAGAAAATAATAAAGGAAACTGCAGTATGTATAATATTGCAGTATTTTAAAAATGGATTTTGTGTATAAATGCTTTGAAAGTAAATGACTTAATTGTTCGAGCGATGAAGGGCTTTAAAGTCTTAGAGAACTTTATCGAAAAAGATGATAATAGCAAAGCAAGATTTCCGTGTCGTGGCACCTAATAGAGTTACAAGAGCACTAGGAAAGTGGTAGACAACGTACAATTGAAGAGAGGGTTGAAGTGTGGCGGAATAATTAACGAATTTCCCAGCGGAACATAAATCGCATTTTAAGCGTCGGAAACCCTATTTTCCGCCGATGTTTCTGGAAAATGGCAGACTTGCCGACGGTGAGATTAGCGTCCGCTTGCGTGAAGCTTTTTAATTGAATTACCCTCGATCCTTTCTCGCGGGGAGGCTTTTGTTCAAGAAGAGGAGAGCAACCGTGACAAATAGTTCGGCCGTGCAACACCGAAGCGGCATCGTTATAGCAAGACGTTGCATACGAATTTACATAAGAAACTTGCCGCAGTCGCATCTCGCCGAGGTTCTTTTTCCAGGAATTCAATTTTCTATCGTCCGATACTCTCAAGCACGCCGTTTCTGTCGGCTTATGTAAATGGGCTAATGGCCCCGTGTCTGCCGCAGACGCTCGTGTGCGAGAAAACACGTACCAGAGAAAGCTCAGATGCACAAGGAGTAGCGGAGATTTTGTAACAGATGCGTTCCTCCCGGAACGTTACGTCGAGTAGATTTGTATGCACTTGGCGCGCAAATACGGATTCGATTTAAAAAAGTGAGAAAGAAGAAATTCAGATCGATTGCTAATACGTATTATTTATGACAATAGGAATATCTTAAGGATGTTCAAGATTCGGAAGAATACACAGTCTCTGTAAAAAATGATTGGAATTGGAAATTTTTATTTTCCATATAAAAATGAATGTTATATACATACATTTAAAATAATCCAATATAGACTTAAGGTCAATATTTATATTTAATAGCGCAATTTTATAATAATTTAATTAATTAATTTTTTATAATTTAAATAAAAATTTTATTTTATTCTAATTATTTGTTAAAAACATATCTATACTTATATTGAAATAATTTTTTATTCAAGTTTTAAATTGCCATCAAATTTTTTGTAACAACTTTTTTCATTTTATTTAAAAAATATATATATTACGTCCTTAAGATGGAACAGACTTGTTGTGTATCATTATTGCATATTGGTGTAAGCGGAGAGTTGTTATCGTTACATAAAAAAATTAAAATTGTGATATAATGATACGCACATCGTATTATTAAATTGATACGCAACGATGATATGACGCGTATATGCAATAAGTTTGTATCCGCTTCTGTGTTTCTTTATTTAAATTAGAAACTTCAGATTCTTCTTTCGCTTACGAAAAAATCAAGATTCAATCATTTGGCGTATTTTTCTGACTGGTTTTAAATTATTCGATTAAAAAGCTTCATAAACAACAATGAGAACGATAATGTTTTCTCATTGTTTGCATGAGATACGCGAGGAATGTTGGGTCGTGCAAAAAAGTGATTCTTTCTGAGAGGACATTCCCTGTAAATTGATCTCCGCTTAATGACATGTTTACTTTTATATTTATAGGTGGGTGATAGAGACACGCTTACATCAGTGGCAGCAAGATTCGATACGACGCCATCCGAGCTGAGCAAATTGAATAGGCTCGGAAGTACTTTCATTTATTCCGGTCAGCAGTTATGGGTGCCGGCGAAAGGAGAAGGACGTCCGGGAGGCGGATCAATCGCAGATGCGCCCAGCCCTGACCCTTGCCACGATCATGAGTCTCAGGATGACCTACCACCCGAAGAAAAAGGTAATCTTCATCGTTTTATTTAATCTTCTTAGATGCTGACTTATTGGGTTATCGTACAATGTTTACTAAAGCCAATATCTTCGAGTTTATATTCAACAAAAAGTTACACTTGCAAGTCTTTTTATCTGTAAATAGTGCATTCAAGATTTTGTAATGGTGGATATAGAATTCTGGGAAAAAGAATTTTAATCGAAGCAATTCTTTTTCTCAGCATCATAATCTCTATATATGAAAAGAACAATTTTGCTGAAGTATCCAAAAATTAACTTAGAAATCTAAAAATAATTTTTGTTGGAATAATTAGGTATATAAGATGCTCAAGCTTGTTAGAATATTAATATTTTTTGCAACATTACTCATCATGCTTGAATTTCCTATATAATTATTTTGATGGTTATTTGGATGATAGGTACTTGAGCAAAATTATTCTTTCCTTTTGTAAAAAAGTATAAAAAAATGTTTAATTATATGGAATTTTCATCCAAAGTGATATATTAATGTAAGAAAAATATGATTCCAAGGATAGAGAAAATTATATTATTGTTTAGCGAACGAAAGTGGAGAAGCGGGAATTTGTTTACGTATCATTATGATATTACAGATAGCCCGTAAGAATAACAAGCTTTCGAGGAATAGATAATTAAAACTTTACTAACGATAATCCGACCTTATTATGCTTATCACGCTTATCGTCAAATGCAATATTAAATGGCTTACGAAGTAAAAGGAAGAAATATTTTCGACGACGTTGAAAATCTATTTGCGTTAAAAAGACATAATCCAGCTGTCACGATAAGTGGTCGTCGAAGGATGACGTGCTCCTTTTTTCTTCCTCTATTACGTTGCAACCAGGGCATGCAATTAAAATAGAGCTCTCGTCCTTATTCATCGGATTCGTCGCCCGGAGTCTTGTCTCGCATTATGCTAATACGCAAGACAGATTTGATATATGCGTGGGCATGAATAATGCAGCAAGATCCACGGAGTAGCTACGCCCAGACGTTGTGCGTGATATACGTTAAATTGGCACTCACCTGACTAAATATACGGAGGAAAGAATTGGGATATCGGATATTATCTGCGTACAAAGTCGACGTTCGAATGAATATTAATGCGTTACCACATCCGTCACGCAGATCCCGAGAGATCGATACGGAGCACTATTGTGACTAACACATTGCCTTTTCGCTTTTTATTTGTCCGTCGCCTGCGGCGAGCCGCGGAACTCCTACATTTCACTTGTCGATTATTATCGATAGAAATTAGCAATCGAGCCACTCATCGTCGCACATTCGCGCGAGCTAATTAGAATAATTTTGAACTCAGAATTACTCATCGCATAAATCGCTGTCAGAATATTATACTTTTAAATTGTTATACTTGGAACTGAACACAATATTGAACACAAATAATTTTGTAAGAGAAAGTTAATTAGAAAAATTGTGTCACATATATAGATTGAAGATAGAAAAAGTTCATATAAAAAAAGAGAAAGTTACAGAAAAATTATGTAACATATTAGAACATTCGTTTTAGGCACTCACTCATTAAAAGCTTCATTCTATCTTCCTTTGGCATATGATAAATGAATGATAAAGATAGAATGAACGGCTAAATCGTTCAATTATTTTAATACTTTTGAGGCTTTCACAGGTTTTCTTGAAGTGCCCAAAGGGTTTACAGATTATCGCCATACGGATGACGTGATCTGTTGCTAATACCAACGTTTCGTGAATCTTGCCGTTCATTTTATCAGGGCGAGAAGCGCACTGATACTGTATTTTGTTTCAAAGATCAAAAGCCGGATAGCTTCTATTCCAAATGAAATTGAAAAACTGACTTCAAGGTGATAGATAAGAAAGGAGCAAAATGGTGATTACGTATTAACTTTTAGTACACACGATTGGGTCATTTCGCAATTTTCTTTCTTTTAAAAAACTAGAAGCTTCAAGTAACTACTTTTAACATTTATATATAATATTTTTAAATACACAACCTTACAGGTATATACCTTTCTAAAATGTTAAAGTAATATTTGTTAGAATCATTTAATAATTTTTGTATATTTAATTAAAGCGATTAAATTAAAGTGATGAAAATTAATTCATAAATGGCTCATGTGTAGTAAAGGAAAATCATTGTGTGTACTAAAGATTAAATTAATAAATATATAAAGTTTCATTCTTCAACTGTTTGTAAAAAATGGCATTTATCGGACGGCCTAATAATAAAAAAATGAACGAAAATGTAGATTCTCGATATAAATTAATAAAATAATAAATACAATTTTTTTCCTCAGAAAGAAAAAAACGAGATATTTTATATTGTCTCTTTCTCGTAATGTGTATTGTATACTAACAGAAACAGTCAGAACACGTATCTAATTTCTAAAAATATGGAATTGCTTATTTATTTATGACAACCAGTTCATCCGTATTGTATACGCACTTGTGAGGGAAATGATTAACGCTTAGATACGTCGAACGTGATAGAAAACTTGAGTCCTGACGTTACACAATTGCGTGATTCACTACTCGGCTGTTTGTCTGTTTATAGTGGAACAATACCAAGCGAATTGTTACGCGCACTCGCTCGAAGTTTATTTATGTCTTCTTTTTCTTCTTCTTCGGGAAGCGCTTTGTCACCGCTATCGGCGCCGTTACCACTACCGCCGCCGCCGCCATATCGCACTGCAACGCGAAATATGTACACGCGATCGCAACATTAATACGACACGTGTGCGCGGCATCACGTTTTGTAGTGCGAGAAGATCGGAGAGAAAAGGCGAAAAAAGATGAAGTTGGTTGCGGCCGATGTTGAATTGCATCTTTTGCGATCTGCGTATCGAAAGATCGACACAGCAGACACCGCGAAAAATGCAATTGCATTACAAAGGTGACTTAAAATTAAGAACAGACTTATTTATTTCGGAGAAAAATATCAAGTAAAAAACGAGTTTTTTTTAATGGTAAAAACCACTTTTTAATCAATATGATATAGAATTCATGAAGAACATATTGAATTCATTTAAATATATAAAAAAACATATTAGGTGTAGTAAAAAGAAATCCATTATTTTTCCATTCAATTTCATGCAAAAATAATGGATTTCTTTTTACTACACCTAATATAAAATTCATTTTTCTTAATATTCATTGTATATTAAAATATTTGATAGATTTAAATATACTATCTCTTATTAATATACTATCTCTAATTATTTGAACGACAGATATTTTATATTTTACTCCGATTTTCAATGTTAAATAAGTGATGATTCATACTGTTATTAACATAGATAGTATCTTATTAGTATAATTGACACTGTCTGAAGATAAAAATGACTGAAAATTAGAAGCTTTGAATAAAAAATCTAGTAAAACACAAGTTTTTTGCTATACCAGGATATGTATTTATTTTAAACATTTGATGCTATATTATTGTTTTAGAATTCATATCCATCCGTAGCCATCGTCATTGCAGCAACACAAAGATATTTTTGTTTCAATATTCATAAAGTTATAAAGATAAAAATTAATATAATATCGAAATAACCGAAATTAAAATGTTTAATATAAAATAAATATTAAACATTTTAACGATAAATGTAAAAAATGAATTATATATATCTTTGACAATTTTCATAAAAATATTTTTACTAATACTATTTATCATAAAAAAATCAGTCTTTTATTCCGAAATGAAAAACTTTAATCGTATGATTCGATACTTGTATGATATATACATATATATTTAAAGTTATTAGTGCCTCGACATCTTCCGTTGGAAAATCTGAGATCAATAAATTGGTGAGAAGAAGTGAGAATAACCAACAGAATGTAGTTTAAAATATTCTGTGTATCATATCGATATCTCATTCAATATTCTTCCATTTTTATACTTTTTGTTCTCTCTCTCTCTCTCTCTCTCTCTCTCTCTCTATTCATCATCATTCAAGAACATCTTACGAACGAAGTTATTGATTATATGAACGAATATAGAAATGTGTTATCCGATCGACCACACATGAAAAAATTAAAAGATAGTTATTTTAAATATGAAGCGGACCGACTTTAATTCTTCGATTTTCTTTTGCAGACACAATGCTCTCTTTCGTCGCAAGTGTTCGCAACATTCGTAATATTCGTAATATCGAGAGAGCTCGCGAAACAAATAAATTCTAGAGCATACACTCAGCAAATCACTCGGTATATCGTGTTCATCAGCTGATCGACCACAGTGTGCGGAGCCGCGTAAACATATTTCTAACCTCTATGCCAACCTAATAATGCCCGTGCTACATCATGACGTTGTGGCAAATGAGATGGATGGTGTAATTGCCGATTTCGTCGAAATTGTACACGCGTGACTCGTTACTCGCATTACGACGAATAATGAATTACATCGCAATATTCTGGATGTGAGGTTAGATCAACATGAACAGTCGGAGTTTAAACAAGTGTCACAGCTTATCTTTTATCAGATAACGAATTTTTAAAAAAATCATAGGAGTCAGTAGAATACGTTATAGTCGGCTCTTCGGTCCAAGTTGATTCTACTTGCATTTTTAACCGAATTTCTTATAAACTATATTAATATCAATATTTTCTTTTTGTGATAAATAGAATGAAACATATACTTGTGTATTTTAAGACATATGTTTTTATTTCGCACTTATTATTGCAACATTTGGTTTTACAGAACTTCTGGATAATCTGAGACCAGTGTCACCAAAGCCAGGTCATATGGAACGTATAAAAACACCTCTTGGAACATCTAGCGTAGCTACAGATGAAGATGAACAACCATTCAGAGAAAGATTTCTAAAAATTAATGTCAGGCATATCACAGATGGTCAGGTAATGTCTTTAATACTATTTAATATCATAAAATAAATAAACTTTAGTCTAAATTAAAGAAATACCTAGGCAACATGCATGTCAGGATATATCATATTTTAAAATGTTTGTAAGACATTTTAAAGCTATCTTCTTTTTTTAAGATATCTTTACATATCATGTCTGTGAATTTTGACATGCATGCTGTCTGAATATTATCGAAACTTGGGCCAAAATTATCTTAATTTTGGAAAGATGTTCTATTTTATTATATCTATAAATTCCATACAAGAGTTTTAACATTTTCTAATATTGAAATATTCTTTTAGGGTGTAGTCGGTGGTGTGCTATTAGTTACGCCAAACGCAGTTATGTTCGATCCAAACGTTTCTGATCCTCTTGTTATCGAGCATGGTGCTGAATCTTATGGAGTGATTGCTCCCATGGAATTCGTAGTCAACGCTGCGATTTATTACGATATCGCACATATGAGGGTCTCCCATACTGAATCCGGACATTTAGATAAAAAACCTGAAATTTATTACATGAAAAAACCTCAAATAGATAATCGTAAATGTCAGTCTCCGGGGAAAGATGAAAATTTCCCTGAATTAGCAGGCGATGATAGCGAAAGTGTGTGTAGCTGTGCCGAGAGAGACGGCGATGCTTTTCCAAAGGCCTTTGAGCGAGAACTTGTCACTCCTACTAATCTTCAGAATGTAAGTATTTTTTTGTTACAATATCAATTTATTGCAATGTCAATTTATTATATAAAGCAAAGTGTTAAAATTATATTCTAATGAATATATCGCTATTATAGGAGGAGAATTTAACCTCAACCAAAGATAAAGAGAAAGAGAAAGACAGTAATGAGAAAGAATTTTGCACTGGCGGCGGCCAAGCTAGTAGAACTTTAGAGGAACGCAGACGTTCCATGCTTGACCATCATTGGGCAGTTCCTAGCAAAGATCGAAGTACATTTTCAGTTGATGACGAACAACAAGATTCACTAAATTCTGATAAGGTAATTACATTTCTTTCATGATATGATATAGAGAATTAGTAAAATTTATATAATAAATTGAAATTGGGATAATACGTAAAACAATTATAAAAAATATACATTCAGAAACAATTGTTACAGCAGGCGGAACCACCAGCTAAATCAAATGCTATTCCTGAGGACGAAGAAGGATCTCTAGTCAAATTGTCGTGCCATGATTCTGGTATCGATATTCGTGATCCTAATCCACCTATTCCAGTAGTACAGCCTATACCATCAAAAAAAGTTTACTCAGACGCGGATATTGTTTTATCCTCGGATTGGGTTCCTCCAATAACGATAGCACCAACGAATGTTACGAGTACATTGGAAGCCAGTTCTGCTATTAATGGCAGGAAAAAAGCCAGCTCGGTGTCCTTTAGCTTAGAGAGTAACGCAGAAGAGCCCGAAAAGGATGAAGAACATAAAGAGGATGATAAACAGGAAACTCGAAAGAATAAGGTATATGTTTAAATTTAACATTTGCATCGTAATAATGCGGAATTATACTTTTTATAAATATGTTTTATGCATTTGTTTTGACATTTTAGATGCTAAAACGACTATCGTATCCATTGTCCTGGATGGAAGGTTTAACTGGAGAGAAAGATGATGAGAGCAGTAAATCCATCTCTGACAAAATGTCAAGCCTTCCAAACAGTGCGGATTCCCATCATTCCTCTGTTTTCAGCAAAGTCTTCTCGAGGTGAACAAATTTATGTCATATTATATTGATAATTATCGATAAATAATCTAGCGTGTTTAAATATATATGACATTTTTACAACCGCTTTTATTTTTTCACACACTTCTATTTGTCTGTGTTAAGAATGATTAACATTCTCAAAAATGCATATTTACAGAAATAAAACGAATAATTTTATCGCTTTTATTTTAACTTGCTTTTTGCGAATTTCTATAGAATATAATATACAAATGAGGTTATTTGTAAGCAGTTATTCTTTGTGTAACATGTGCGTTTATTGTATCTTTTTCAGAAGATAAAATGAACGTTATCTTTATGAAACTGATATAGCCTCATTTGTATTAAGTCTTGTGTTCACAATGTTATAAATTGCTTCGAGATCTCAAACAAAGAAAGAATTAAAATAAACTACATTTGAATAATTCGATCACATGACCAGTGCGATTGGTCAATTTTTTCTTTGTCCGAGATCTTGAACTAATTTCTAGCATCATGGATAACAAGATTTTATAATCTATAAATAGCATATACTAGCTATTTGCATAGGAAGAGCTTCTAGCATATGAGAGGCATTACGAGATAAAAAAACTTGAAAGGAATATATAAATATAGGTACATGTTATAGATCAGTCCAGTCATCCAAAAGACTGATAATTATTGTGCGGTCAATTGTGACGATATTCCGAGATGTTTATGTTTAAATATTTATGTTTATGTTGCGCCTATATTGCTTACGATATGAATTTAGATATTTATTAACGCTTCACTATTATTTCTAATGTAACTAACAAAGAATATGTAATGGTGGTGGAAAAAAGCTCGCCGATCAACCTGGTGAGTGACTTTAGCTCGGGCCTGTTTGCTAAAACCCCCAGCGAAGAGAGTGGCGGGGGCGGTAGAGCGGGCGGAACTCCTCCGCTTACCGCCTCCTCTCTCTCCCAGGACTCCAGCAATTTCTCACCTGGTCCAGGAAGCCTTATTGGGTGAGTCTGGACCCGATCGTAACCTTATTGTGTTTCCCCCTTTTTCCTATTTCTCTATTTTTATTACCTAATCTATCTTTTATCTGATCGACTTTTTGTATGTGTCGATTCGGAAGTATTCTATTTTAGTAGAATCCTCCTTCAATGTTGTAATTACGTAAAGAGAACATTATGTTATTTGAATCTTATAAATGTAAATATTACAAAAATAAGATTATATATTATGCAATTGTCAAAGTATTCGGAGAATTCTACTGTTCCAATGTTTCTCCTTTCCACACATCTCTCCATTGTTTTGTTATTATTTTTTTAATTTTGAAGACACTCTGGGATTGAGGGCTCCTGTTTTCAGGTAATCACATTATTTGCCGAAAGACTCAAGCAACAGATATTGTTGATACTATTTTCAGATCGCTTACAGCCAAAACATAATCAATTTAACACAGCGTTTAATATCCTCAAGCAGTCATATGATTTATTATTCGTCATTTGTACTGGACTTATACCTTGATTGTTATTTCCCATTATTATTGTTATGGATGTTACTATATATATCGCTTCTGAATTATAAGGATGTACAAATATATTTTAATCTAGTTAGATATGTCAACTAACATATACTTGTTATTCAGAAGCGTTTAGAATGTTGTCTGATAAGAAACTCTTTCCTTATCTTTATTATAATTGCATTGTTTTACGAATTTCCTTTCAGACGCTCTTCCGTGGGTACTTTTATTAGACAGCAACCTTTAACATCTTCTGGCAGCAGCAGCGTTGATAGCAGTCGAGGTAGCAAAACTTCTACGACGGCACCTCGATTGGATTATCGCAGTATGGTCTCGGTCGACGATATGCCGGAATTATTTGTGAGTTTCGACAGTAAGTATCACGATCGTATAGAGATATAAAATATCCATAAAATATTTCATGTTCTATCGGAATGGATAGTCTAATAATCATGAAGATATACTCCAACAGACTTTCCTCTTACACAAAACACTTTGCTATTATATACTTTCATATGACATTTAATATTGGTATCGATATGGATAGAAAATGATTAATTAATAACAAGGGGTTAGCAAAGGGATTAATATATCACGCACTGCACTTGCCCAAAAACGCATAGTTAGCTTTTTAAACCGTGTTGTTTTGCCAATTTATTGTCCCTATTCAGAATTTTTGAGCGCCTTTGGCTATAATTATTATAAATTTGCGCAAAAATTTCATATTTTCTAAATTTTATTAATATCATTAATTTTAAACTGTCAAGCAAATCCGGGATTAGTAACCAAATGCGCTTATCTTGGTGTATATTAAAGTAGTTTATCATTGTTTTAGATCATATTTGTTTATCATTATCAATTCCATATGTCATTCCATTACGTAAACGTTAAATATTATTGTTTTTTTTTATATATACAATAATTCGCATATTTCAAGAAAAAAATAACATGAATAATGCAAGTCTTCTTTATATAATTAATTTTTTTCTTCATCGATCTTTGCATTTTGATAAATATAAGTATTTTACCAAGTGATACGTAA
>Ga0157364_1006842_pt1 | contig 11758 bp, 8 predicted proteins | sample AttsexASBM2_FD_111476 | JGI IMG/M metagenome (GOLD analysis project Ga0157364, IMG submission 111476) | Fungus gardens microbial communities from leaf cutter ant in Ribeirão Preto, State of São Paulo, Brazil - Atta sexdens ASBM2 | ecosystem: Host-associated > Fungi > Mycelium > Unclassified ...
AATGCAGCGAGGGCTCCTTGTCGAGTTCTCTTGTAATCCCCACTCTTTACTTGATAGCCCCACTGGAGAGCTTTACTCGTTGTGAGATCATTTGTCCTTGAGTGACGAGTGGTTGCTACAACACCCCATAGACTCTTTGTTCCTCAGCTCTTGCATTAATACTCTACTACAATATTATTGAACCCTCTCAACTCTGTAGTACTTTCATGAATACACATTTGCTCCTTCACAGCTATCAACCTATCTCTTTTAGCCACTAACCAATGAGCTTCCACCATCTGTTAACATTCCATCAAGGTTCCTAATCATACAGCTCCATTATTCTGTAGTTAGATTACCAAATGTTCTACCTGATATTCCACTTAATTAGAATAAACTCTTTGGTATTTAGAGTAGCTGCTGCCTCTGGGAAACTTCATACTGTAACAGTTATGACATCATGCTAACATCTAACTGTCAGGAGTATAGTATGAAGTACATATATAGTACCAGCCAGATATCAAAGCTAAGCTTGATATTGCACACTTTTAGCATAACTGGTTCAGTGGCTGGTCTGTTCCTAACACTAACCCTAAGTTCAAAATAAGAAAATAAAAATGAAACATAAGATAAAATGAGAAGAAGTAAAAATAAAAACAAGTCTATACTTGGTAAAAACCCTTATAAACTTTCACTTTCAAGTATGAACTATACTTGACAAGTTTAGAATTTGCAACCTGGAAGAGATAGTAAACTCTAAAGATTTGATAGTAGAGATTGGAGTTTATAATGTTGAAGGGGATAGTTTTTGTAAAGTGACTAGTCTCCTTGCAGTATAGTATATTGAAGTGTTATAGATTATTCTCTACCTACCAACTTGATAGACCAAAAATCCTATAAACTACTAGAGGTTTAATTATATATATTAACATCTTGTCTGTTTTCCTACTTGTACTCTTATATGATATGACACTTAGTGAGTTTTGAGTTGTCTTGCAGTAAATCTTTAGGCTTTCATTGATAACTACTAAACTTATCTTTCATGAGCTAGTAAATCAATTTCTCAGAACTCCTAGTGTTAACATGGCAATTCTTGTACTATTGGCTTTGTTGCTATTACTGGAGGTTATTGATATGTTTTTTTAAATCAACAATTTATTACACAGGATGTAGTGGTAGACTATAGTAATTATACAATGTAACTACTTGAATAAAGAGGAAAAGAAAAGAAAAGAAAAAATAAAAAATAAAAATAAAAAGTAGGAGATATAATACTATACTAGGTAGAGAGTCAAATACAGTAAATAACTAATACTATGTAATATCTTCTTAAAAACAAAGTATGTTATGACTTTTGTATTGAGTAACATAAAAGAACTCGATAGAGTCTCCAGTACAAAATAGTCTACCTTATATACCATAGACCATGGTCTGTGCACACACTACAACTAACCTACTCTAAAGTATATATATTTTTCATAAGACCAATATATTGTTGCTATACTATATGATATCATTTGTTCTAAAACCTTCTACATCCTTCTCTGTGTCACATGATTGTGTGACTGTGACTGTGACATCATGTCACACTTTTGTCTAAGTCAAAAATAAAGAAAAGTAAAATAAAATAAAATAAAACCAAGTTTATCATTCACAATTCTGACAAAATCCTCTTGGATTGAACAATATGTATCCTTGTCTCAATAGGAGAGTTGCCACATAGGTATGCAAATAAATTGTTGGGAAAGAATCTTAGCTTATATTTACCAATGGAAGCATAATTGGTAATCAATCTAGTGATGCATACACATAACAAGTTGGAGAGGCTGAAATATTTCAGCCAAGTACTGCTTTTAGAATAGATAGGACAAATAGATTGGTTATTGTCATTGTTTAAATCAAGAAAATGTCTTCCCTTGTAGTCAAATACTTGGAAATACATTTGCCACTTTCTGATGATAAAATTGCATTTTTCTTTTTTACTAAACTCTCATGACATTTTGCTAGATAAAATGGGGCTCATCTTGTGGAATTTGATTTCTTGTTGACTAGTAAATGTAGAGGCCATTTATTGTTACTAGAACAGTCCCAATATGAAATCAAGTTACTAACATTCTTGTTAAAGAACTTTCTCAAGTCACTAGATATGGCAATAATATGTAAATGGTATAGATGAATGAACATGTCAAAGATATGTTTGGCAGCATGAATAGTATCTGTAATGATAACAATACATATGACACATTGTATCTAAGATACTCAACTAATGCCACATCTAATAACAAAAATTTTAGCTTCTGTTGATGATATATTTATTACATGATGAATAGTTTTTGCAATAATTTCATGTTCTCTCCAGATGTGTGAGACTGAGATAGCAATATTGTTTTTGACACTTGCATCAGATATGATGAGTATGGTATCTTGGTTGTTGGATGAAATCTTATAGATGTTCTTGAGTTTGTTTCAATGAGCAATTTTTGCATTGACATCTTTTTAATTAGCTAAATAAAAAGAAAAATGATCAGGAAAAGTGTCTACAACATGAAAACTAGAATAAAGCTCTCTATTCAGACTGTCAAAGACTGAAAAGATTTTGTTCAAATGATTGTCAGTATCCACTGTGAAACTTTTGACCTTCAGGCATTATTTAAGGATGAGATAACAAGTGGCTATACAATGAGAAGTGGCCTTCTTGGAATGATGTTCATCTAAAAGAGAGTTTATAGCATGTTGTTTGAGAAGGAACACCACTTGAAGAGGATGTTGACCAATAATTTATCAAAATAGAAATGAATAGGGATAAGACCAGTGACAGCCTTGACTCTCTATAAGGGTAATGTGCAAAAGACTTCTATAATCCATAGAGCTGCTCTTCTCTACATTTTCTTTAATTCTTTAAAAGGCTGATATAGTAACACTTCTTTAAAATACCAAAGCTGGAACCTATATAAAGCAATAGAAAGAATATATATTCTGTATAAAAGATGTTTGTGCATCAGAGAGAGTTTCCTTATTGAATTGTCCAACATTTTTATTCTTTCAATGGTGGATAAGACTTTATTAGCATAATAATAAATATAGTATTAAAAAGAGAGTTTTTTATCAAACAAAAACCTTAGATATTGCTATGTGTCTTTTAGTCTAAGTAAAGCACCTTCTGCTAGTCTCAGATCTAGTAGAGATAGATTAATATTCTTAGTTAATCTCGAGAAGTGGAAAACTTCTGATCTGTCATGTTCAATTGCCAGACTGAATTGGTTGAAGAGAGATGAAATGATACTATAACTACAAAAGAGAGTTATATAAATAGAAGAATCAAACCTGGAATAAGAGTTAAAAATTTTAGTTCTTTTTTCAAATATATAAAAAATAAAAGCAATATAAAGAGCTGAAATAATAGGAGAGAATGCAAGTTTCTGTCCAACACTAACATTGGCTCTAGAGAATGGTAATATGAAAAAGTTTTATATGTATTAAATCTGTCTATGAATTAAATAACTGGAGAAAAATCAGGAAATTTTGGAATCAAAGCCTGCTTTGTTCAGAATCATTGGAAGAAGTTGATGATTTAAGGAAGAGAAGAATTGTGGGATGTCAAATACAAGAGTGCTTATGTAAAGGCTTTTCATCTATTCCACTCATATGAGTTGTGTTAAGAAAATACTGGCATTTGTCATTGAACATTGTTTGATGTCTGCCAATTGGTTTGAATAGATGAAGTTTAAAGCAATAGAATGAACTTGTAGTCTATTGCTTATTACTTTTTCAATTAACTTTCCTAGCATATTGAGGAGAACAATGGAACAAAAGGCCTTAGGGGTGTCATATAAAGATTTGTTGGATGTCAGAATCACAAAAAGTAGACTTAGTTTCATTTTATTTTTCTTCTCATGTTTTATTTTATTTTATTTTCAATTTATTTTCTATTTTGGAACTTAGAGTTAGGGTTTAGCATGACATCACAAGTCACTGTCACAAACTGTCATACTATGACACTGTCACATGATCACGTGGCATGATAGAAAACAGTAGAAGAATCTAGAAAGAATGACATTATACAACATGTTATATATATGTTGATCTTGAGGAAAACACATGGTTATTTAGGGTAGGCTAAAGTAGTAGAGCACAGACCATTAGGTTTTAGTATATAAGGTAGATAATTCTGTACAGAGTTCTCTATTGAGTTCTCTTGTATTAATCCTAATACAAGATTCTTTTACTTGACCCACTCCAAGGTCTTATAATTGTAATATTGGGCTTTGGAATAATAATGGATGATAACTTCTTGAAGTGTGATAGCCAATATCCAAGATTGATATAAGAATTTGCTATGTTAACAATATTAGTAGTATACTTAGCATTGTCTACTATCTCTTTAAGGTGATTCCAAGAAATATAATCAGAATCTGGAGTAAATGGACTGCTACACTTATTGATAGCATTTCTAAATTCTGCTCTAAAAGTATTCTGCTCATAAATACAAGGAAATTTCATCAAGAAGCTACAAATTAATAGACTAATCTTAAGCTGAATTGTAATATTAATGTAGTGCTTACCACAAGTTATCCAGATCATTGCATGGAAGTTCATTAAATGTAATGGCTTCTATAGTTAGTAATTTTCATTTCTTAACCCAATTTATAAAGTCCCATGGCCTCTTGTTAGTTGAAGCAATTTCTTGAATTCTACTGACTTCTTGTACTTAATCCAGTCTATTCTCCTTCTAGATGTTTGATAAGTAGCTAGGTCCCTATTACACTTCTTGTTCCACCATGCTTTAAAACATTTAGTAATGTTAACAAACTTAGAATACTTGTTCCAAAGATCTTCTACAATAGTAGTAAATTTTTAACTTACACATTCTAGCATATCACAGTTAAGAATGTTAGTTGTATCAATATTGCTTATCTTTTTTTTTAAATCAACAATTTATTATACAGGGTGCAGTGGCAGATCATGGTAGCTACAACATAACTACTTACATAGAAAAAGAAAATGGAAAAGAAAAAGGAGGAAAAGACTAGAAAAAGTAGAGAAAAATAAAACAAATTACACTACTGCAGAATAATAGCAGAAAGACTGTTATCAAGTGATATCTTTATTGAAGGAGAAAGCCCCAGTGTTGTACTCAAGGAATGCTATGAAGTGGTTAAGAGATGTTCTGTTTGGATTCCAGTAGTTGTTAAATCTTCTGCATTCATAAAGAATATGATGTCTTGATTTGATTGGATAATTTCTGCATGAACAACTGAAGTTTTCTCTTGGGAAAAATCTCAGATGATATTCCCCAATGAGCACATAATTTGTAATTGCTCTAGTGGCTCTTGTATATAGTGAGTTTGAGTGACCAACTAATTTAAGCCATGGCCTGCTTTTAGAATATGTGAGTTTGACAGGAAGATAGTTGTCATCTAGTAGATCAAGGAAATGATTTCCTTTGAAGTCTAATGCCTGAAAGGTCATTTACTAATTTTAAGTGATTGAGTCACATTTGCTTTTCATGCTGAAATCCTGTAACAATTTATATAGGAAGATGGGAGAGAGGTTGAACTACTTTGTTTCTTTGTCAACAGATGTATAGAGACTTCATTTATCCATACTCAGACAGTACCAGAACTTGATAGCATTTTGCAAATTCTTGTTGAAGAACACTCTAAGGTCTTGGGCTATGGTGATGAACTGTAGCTAGTAGAAATATGATGATGAATTAAATATCTGTTTTGCTGAATGAATGGAGTCTATGATGATCACAATGCAAGATATACCTTGGATTTGAACTGCTTGGTTGATACTGCATCTGATAGCAAAAAGTTCAGCCTCTATAGAGGTAATGTTAACAGCATGGTGAATGGTTTTTGTAGTTATATTGCTACTTGATTAAATATATGAAATTGATGTAGCAATGTTGTTCTTGATACTAACATCAGAGACAATGATAACTATGTTGGGATCTGATAGAGCATCTTCAGTGATTTTATCAAGTTTGTGAAGGTGGGCTTCTTTACTTTCTTTGTCTTTATGGTCTATTATATGAAAAGAAAAGTGATCAGAAAAATGTCCACTAGTCTTAACTCAGATGAGAGTTCTTTATGAAGAGGGTTAAAGGATGGAAAGATTTCATTAAGACAATTGTTAGCATCAACAATGAAACTCTTGACTTTGAAATGTTGTTTAGAAGTTAACACTTCCAGTGATAAGCAGTGAGATGGCATATTTTTTGAATGGTGCTTCTCAAGAAGTGAGTTAATAGCATGGTTTGATGGCAAAGATACAGTTCTAAGTTGCTGTCATCTGCTAATCTTGTATAAGTATAAGTAAATAGAGATAAGACCAGTAATTGCCTCAATCCCTCAAGTAGGTGATGTGCAAAAGGCTTCTGTGATTTATATGGCAGCTCTTTATTGCATTTTCTTTAATTCCTTGAAGGGATATGATAATGGAACATTCTTAAAATATCATAGGAGTAGTCCATAGAGTGCAATTGGCAAAACACACATTTTATAGAGTAGTCTTTTGTGATGAGCAACAAATCTCTGGTGGAATTTCCCAACATTTTCATTCCATTTACAGTTGAAAGAACCTTATTGGAATAGAACTGAATATGTTAATGAAAGAATATTTTTCTGTTAAATACAAATCCTAGGTATTTTCACATATTCTTTGGTTGTAAAAGTAGTCCTCCCACTGGACTGAGGTCTAACAGAGATGGATTGAAATTTCTAGTTGATCTAGAGAAGTGAAAATTTTTCAATTTCCCATATTCAATTGCTAGTCTGAATTGATCAAAGAGGAAAGCAATAATGCTATAACTACAAAAAAGTAAAGCATTTGATTTTACATAGGTTTTCTCCTGTGAAATAAAAAAACCATCATCAACAAAAGAAAGAAAAAAGACAGGAATACTTGGATTGGTTTTGTAACCTGTCACCAATAACCTTTTCAATTAATTTTCCCAGTGTTATTATAATCGATGCCTTATATTCCACAGATGGTTATTGTATGGACAATATGTGTTGGGGTTATTTCATAACTCTGACTTATTTATGCTGTACCTTACCTTTTTCTCATTGTATAATCAGTCAACACCTCATGTAGTAGTAGAGATCTCCTCATATTTCCCTCATGTTATATTCACTTCTTAACATATTGTATTCTCAAGATCTTTAGGCATATATAGCTGTATATACTCTCCTGTATCCTTATGCTTTACTGATTGATCACCTTTCCTTTCTCTACTCAAGTCTTTGCCTGAGTTGTAATCTAAACCAAGCTTAAGATTATAACAAATATATTTAACAAGATGATTGGTCAGAATATTTTTGAAGAATTATATAATGCTTTGTTGGGTTTTAGAATGATGATCAAGGATGATGTTTTGAAATGTGATGGCCAATAGCTGAGATTAATACATGTGTTAGCAATGTTGACAAAGTCAAGAATACATCTATTATCTTTGATAATGACTTTCAGATGTTTCCATAATACATAATCTAGTCCTAGTATGAACAAGTTACTGCATTTCTGGATGACATTTCTAAACTCCTTGTTTGAGAAAGGAGGCCAATCTGATTTAGGTTTCATAGGGATTTCATCCAACAGACTTGTATTGATTTGACAATCTTGTACTGAATTGAACATTTGATGGAGAGCCTGCTATAAGTTTTCTAGTTCTATACAGGGACTCCCATTATGTTGCAGAGCTTCAATAACTGATAGCTGATGCTTTTTGACCTAGTTCATAAAATCCCAGTGCCTTTTGTTCTTTGATATGATTTCTTAAATTTTCTTGTTAAAGAATATATGTTTGGTCTTTTTGACAATACTTTTGAAGTTCTTCTAGTCCTCTAATGACTTGGAGGATCGGTACCTGCTCAGATTAGTGTTGTACTCCTCATTTCACCAAGCTTTAGAACATTTAGTAATATTGACATTTTTAGAGAATTTATATCAAGCAAAGTTAGAAATTCTTATATATTCTTGAACAATTTCTTCAAGTGACTCCTTATTTGGTATGTGTGGTGTGTCAATATTTCTAATTGTGTTTGTAAGCTCAGCAGTAAATTTTTTCTCTTCTTTGCTGTTCCTGATAATTGTTCTTCATTTATCTTGAACAAACTCTTTAAGAATAAATATATTGACTATTAGAGAAGTATAATCAGATGGGCTCCTGGATTCCAGTAGGATCAAACAGTTGTCAATTTTCCTCAAATCTGATTAGAGGAATATTAGGCCAATAACTGAGTTAGAGTCATTTGGGTTATTTATGTACCAGGTGGAAACTTGATTAGAAGAATAAGAAAGTTTCAAATTGAAAGAATCTGCAACCTCTAGAAGTGTGTCACTATGAGTCAAATAATAAGGGTATGATAGATCTCAGTTCCTGTCTCTAATATTGAAGTTTCCTGTTATGACTAGTACATTGCAAATGTTGACCTCAGTATCCTTGAGATACTTTAAGACTGTTTGATGTTTGTCAGAATATATATTAATAATGAAGAAATTAGGAGATTAAGTTAATGTTCTTGTTATTTAGAATGTCCTTTCTAAGTGAGAAGCACAAATGAATAAGTTGAGCATTAATATATGTAAGTACTCTTAGATGATCATTGTCATAGATAGGTTTTTTGGAAAAGATAACCCATGATGGATGATTGGGAGTACCTATGATTTTTTCTTTCTTTTTGGATATCAAACTTGTATTGGTTCTAATATAAGACTAAGGTAGTTCTTGAATGAAAACTATATCAAACTCTTTTTTATTTTCTAATATAATGTCAGTGAGTATCCTGTTCTTTTAAACATTCTGTGAAAAAATCTTGAGATTTTTAAGAATCATAAACTTGTCTTGCCCATGACTGAGCAGATTGACTTGCTTCTGTTTTTACAAAGCTTTTGACATTTCTTTAAGTGCCATTCCTTATTGAATTGGTGTTTCCAGAAGAGACACACATAGCTATCAGCTTGGTAATCCCCTTTGTAGTTGATATATTTGAAGCTATGTGGACATAGCTTACTACTCTTTTTTTTGAGTCTTGGAGGATTAGTCTTAAAGTTTACTTTGCAACACCATACAAAGTGTCTAGGGTATTCTACCTTATGAGAGCCATTACATTTGATGTATTTGAACCCATGTACATGGCACATAAACATTGTATGGCCCCACTTCCAGCAGTTCTTGTATTAGGGCACTCTTGGATTCATGTTAGTGCCTTTGATTGTAGTGATATGGCTTCCTATATTGAAGCATCTGTTTCAAACCTTTGGCATTGATACTGCTCTGGGCATTCTATATGTTAATCCAAATTACAGCCATATCTGATTTTTAAGAAGCTTTGATAATGCATGGTTTGGATACAAGCATAATATCATTAAAAATGTATGATGTCAGTTGAGTCAATATTAATTATTCTGTTTCTAAGTTCATTGATGAATTCTTTTCCTTTCTTGCTATTCCTGACAATAAACTATCTTTTTTCTTGAATGAATTCTTCTTCAATGATGATAGATACCAATAAAGGAGCATAATTAGAAGGACTTTGTAAGTTGGGTGAAATGTTATCCACATATCAAGTAGGTACTGGATTGATAGACATTGATAACTTTAGATTAAGACTATCAGCTAATTTTTGGAGCATATCCACATGTGTTGAATGATGAGAATATGATAGATTCCAATTGTTATCTCTTATATTGAAATCTCCTGTCATAATTAGAATATTATTCAAATTTACCTCAGCATCCTATTGATATAGGTGATAACTCTTGAGTAATTGTTATTGGCAAGTCATGATCTTGTAAACATAATCCAAGAAGGATGGTGAGTAGCTTCTATGATATCTTCTTCTTCAGACATAGAACTCAGAATTTTGTAGATAATTGACTAAGAGGGTTCTTGAATAAATACAATGTCAAAATTTTTATTATTTTCTAAAATCATGCCAGTGAGAAGCTTGTTCATTCAAACATTCTGTGAAAAAAGTTTTAGGGATTTTATAATCATTGTTTAACCCTGCTCACAAATGAGTAAATTGAGTTATCTCTGATTTCTCAGAGCTCTTGAGACTTCTTAGCATGCCACTCTCTGTTGAATCCATGCTTCTAGAATGGACAACTATTGCTATCTGCCTAGTGTTTGCCCTTACAATTAGCACACTTGAATGGGTGAGTATAAGGTTTTTCTTTCTTGGTTTCAAGTCTAGAAGGATTCATTTTGAAGTTGGCCTTACAACACTATGCTATTTCTTTATGATGTTCAATTTTATAAAGACTGTTGTATTTCTGGTATTTGAAACCATATGAATAGCAAGTGAAAGTGGTATATTCTTGCTTCCAGCAATTCTTGCATTGAGAAACACTGGAGTTCATATTGGTTTATCTGATAGTTTTGATTTGCCAACCTATATTGAAGCATCTGTTAATAAAACACTTTTCTTTCATACCATTTTGAGAATCCCAAATATCAATTCATATAACAGCTATATCTAATTTAGGAGATGCCTTAATGACATATGGACAAGATACTGATACCAAAACAATAACATTGAAGATATGAGTATCCTTAATAATCTCTTTTGTTAAATTAGAAGTAATAGATAAATATGTATTTTCTAGAAAGTAGAGTATTTCCAGGATTTTGAGATACAACTTGGATTGAGAAAGTTGGAGGCTCATGACATTGTTCAAGTCAATATTGTTCAAATCTTTGACATACTTTTCTACTACATTCAAGTCTGAAGAAGCCACTGCTTTATTAGTAGTGATAATAACCCCTTTATTATTGAAGTGAATAAAATCAGCAGAGATTTCAGATTTCATACCTTTTAGAAGTCTATTGATGTTTGATATATGAATGTTAGCTTGTGGTACAATAGCTTTAGATTTGTTTGTACTTATTGAAATAATTATCTGCTTTCTAGAAAGACTCTTGGTGGTCATATTTGTTGCAAAGCACTCTACTTAGTAAGTATATGGCCCATGATCAATAGTCTTAATTAGGTAGTTAATGTAAAATTTACATATAGGTTGATCTACTACCAATACTACTTGTCTTTTGTTATTGCTCTCTTTCAGCTCTCCATTGAAGTATACACCACAGGTAAGTAGTTGCCAGTTGTCTGCACTGCTCCATGCTGCTGTGCACTCTGTTCCTTCCAACAATATTAATTTTCAGTTTACCCTTCATTTCTTTATTGCTAGTGATATTATGGATTTTGATAATCTCATTAGAAGGCAATTTGAGGAGAGTGTTCTTGATTTTAATAATATCCTTAATGTTGTCTTTAGAAGCCTGAGTATATGAGCAGTTGTTTGAGTTCACATATAATCAGTTGTTTGTGTCTAATGATTGAGTCTTCTTGAAGTACTTAGATTTGGCCAAGATACTTTTGCTAGGCCTGGAAGGGATGGGAGGGAGAATTTGTTATGATTCAATGACCTTAGGGTTGATCAAAGAAAGGAATCTTGTATTAGAGTCAACATAAGAGAACTCAATGAAGTTCTTAGTACAAGATATCTACCTATATATACTAACTAGCAGTGGTCTGTGTGCTACTACATCTGGCCTACCCTAAATGTTATAAGACGAGAGTGTGGACAGACTTTGGACTAGGGTTAGGGTTAGGACAGATATAGGACAGTAGTAATTATTAGTTTACAACGGATAGAGAGCACATGACCTGGAAGTCATGTGGTAGAGTCTAGAGCAGTCTGGAAGGACTTAGAGTCTAGAAGGATTGGGAAGAGTCTAGAAGGAGTTAGGGTTAGGAGTGACGTC
>Ga0157364_1006843_pt1 | contig 11758 bp, 4 predicted proteins | sample AttsexASBM2_FD_111476 | JGI IMG/M metagenome (GOLD analysis project Ga0157364, IMG submission 111476) | Fungus gardens microbial communities from leaf cutter ant in Ribeirão Preto, State of São Paulo, Brazil - Atta sexdens ASBM2 | ecosystem: Host-associated > Fungi > Mycelium > Unclassified ...
CACACACACACACACACACACACACACACACACACACACACACACACACACACACACACACACACACACACACACACACACACACACACACACACACACACACACACACACACACACACATTCTCATAGAATGATCACTTTCTCATAAATACTAATAAATATTCTAAATGTGAAAGATTATAAGAAAATTTGAGAATTTATATGAAAAATTACGAGAAAAAATATTATCAGGGCAATTTCTGATATCCTGGCAAATATACTCTTATTGTACTATTAATCAACATTACTCATACGATAGCATTGATTTCCGGAATTATTCTAGTATCGAGAGAAAAGGTTTTAAAAGATGGCACTGTTGCTGTCGCGTGTTACCGTGATCATTATCGTGGCATGTACATAAGGATGATTTGAGTGATTGAAAAGATGAACAACATCTTGCAAGACGCCGATGAAATCATGCAGAATATTGTAACATCGGTTTCGAAACCAGTAATGACCGTTCAAATTATATAGAGCAGTGTTAGCGTATGTGTGATATCTGTTATTGAGTGGATACAGCTAATCGTTGATCTTCGAAAGAAATACTTGTTATTATGCTGACTACAATTTACCAACAGTTTTCATAACCGAACCATTTTCAACGACCATCTTGATCGCATCAACCATCATTTTGATCGATAGTATACATCGAGTCTTGAAGAAATTGTCTTGATATACATGTATATACATGACATATACACCTTGTATTATTACTAACTGCGCAGTATCAATATATAGCAACAAAATGTAAGATATTATTTCGGGATCGATAAAATTACGCTGATACACTTGAAAAAAGTCGTCTTTTTTAGACAAATAAATGGGCCGAAAAAGAATTAAGGGCTTTGTGGCATCATCAAAAAGCTATTTTGTGGTAATGCAATTATAAAAGTAGACATTATATGCACATTGGGTCGAAAGAAAAATTCTGCGATATTTCGTTAGCTTATTATATACAGAAAATATTATATACAGAAAATATTCGTTCTGAAATTTTTGATGGCACTGAAACTAGCCATCTTTTCCAGCCGCCTTTTCGCGCGGCTCAGGGATTGTGCTGAATAACGCTCGGGACCTCGAGGAACGAAACAGTCAAAATGCGATAAATAAAAGTATGAATAATAAAATACAAACGTAATTCCGATACGATTACTACGTAATAATGGTTAAAATTGTAATAAAAAAATTCTTAACAATTCGAAAATTCATAAAATATATGATTCTTTTATACTATATAAAATTCTGGCAAGGTGTAACAACATTTAAAAAAATCATTAAAACGTAGTATATTCATTGTCGAAGAAATTAATTATTATTAAATTACCACACACACCGATTAATTTGTTCAAATAATTGTTAAACCCGCGAATCGGCTGATTTTCATTACTTTTTTTGTTGTAACAAATTTCAACAAGGCACGCCTAGGTTTTAAAATTATTCGATTTATTATAGTTCATTGAATGCGTCTTTTCTAAAATTGATCGTCCTTTTCTTGTTTTTGATTGAATCATGACGAGGATGTAATAAGAATTGGTTCCTTTTTTTATTTTTTTTATGTTATTTATTTTTTTGTGTTTTTTAAAATTTTATTTTTTTTTATATTTAGAGTAGTGTTTTTTTGTTATTTTAATTTTCTTGTTTATATTGCATTAAATTTATAAAGGATCTATGCAATATATCTTAAAACCGCGCAAAGTTTGTACGTTGAATCGAAGCCTAAAAATGGCAAGTCTTACTGAATTTTTATATCAATATTCAGTAAGATAAATCGATTTGCAGATATTAAAAGGTCTGCAGAATGATCGTAATAATGTCAAACTGAAATCGAATTCTATTTTATCCAGAACTATCTTCCTCGAAGAGAATCGACGCATATTGTCTGCCAAGTTATCGGAAAAAAATAGTGATGTCTTTAATGCCGTGTTTGGATGATATATATGTTGTTACGTCTAGAGGAGTGTATTTAAACGACCCCGCAATAACGACGGAATATATATAAATTTGAGTATTAAGCCAATGAATTTTGAAGCGATTAAGCGTAGTATCGACATATAAATATAAGGGACATTGTTTTGTGACGTACTCGATGACTCGTTCAGTCATTAAAATTATATGTAATGGATACGAACAAGTCAATTGAATAAACCCTTCAAAAATTTTACCAAACTATTGTTTTGGAATTTCGTAATAGGTTTGACAAGAAAGGCTTTGGATTGCGGTCCCGTTCATTGCAATTATTTTCACTAAAAATTTTTTGCAAGATTACATTATCTGGCGTGTCATTTAAATTTCCTGTTAACAATACATCCGAAACTTTTGCCATCATGTTATATTTTTTTATGCAATATAATGATATATGTTTGCGAGTTCCTCAGCTGTATGTTTTCTCTTCTCACCTTTTACAATACAAATCATCGATATGTCTCATTTTTTGTGTTGTGATTTTGAAGTGTATATATATTTTTATATATACTTCCACATTTTATTCGAAAAAGGAGTAAGTGAAGTGAACAACGAAAAAAAAATTTGTGCACATTGAATTTAAATATTTCGCTTCAGCACGGAACAGAACTTTATTTCCGGTCGAGTTTGTACTTCCTTTATTGCATTTATGCAGTTAAATGACAAAATACAGTATGGATTTACCTCTTTAAAGACGTCATTGAAATCATCTGTAGTTCGGGCGTAACGACTTCTTTCCAGCCCAGAACTTACTTTAAAAGGCAGCAGTCAATATTATACTCCTTTAATGGGATATAATTTTTTGATGTTTCGCACATTTTCTTCTAAAACAACATTTGATGACAGTTAGTGACAATCATTTAACTCTATAAAATTGCCACTATCAGTGCATTGCATCAAAGTATCATCTGTTGAACAAATCATGGACCGCGTTTCGTGACATACATTTTCATCAGCGAGTTTATTACTGATTCTTTTTTTATGTCATATGATAATTTTTCTTGCAACGTATTACTTTTATTGATATTCTTATCATCTAAAAGATTTGAAGAAGTGGAGCTGGACATACCCAACAGACTACTGTCAGTACAGACTAATTGTCATGAATATATTGCTCCAACGTTTCATTCATTGATACAATTGTTCGCGGCGTGCATTCTTTACAGCGCAGAAGTTTCCATCATCTTCTCTTATGTTATAGAAGGTTTTTTCTTCCAACACATTACATTCGTTGTCATTCTCATCGAAAACTTTTTGGAGAAAAGGAAATAAATATATCCAATAGACTGTACTTGTTATTATCACTTAGTTTCACCTGTATCAATCTCTGAACTGTGAAATTGATCGGCATTCAATCACTTTTGTGGCGTGGGTTTTATTTATCGAATTTGTAATTTCCACAAGATTACGCAGAAGAAACATTTTTGTTGACTTTGCATGCTTTTGCACAGTTTTTAAATTAATCGTATTCAGAAGAATTTTACAAAATTCGATCTATATTTCTTTAGTGCAGCCTTCATTAGGTAAACGATGTAAAAGTTCGGGTATATCCAATTTCAGCTACACGCTACATATTTTTGCAGCTTTTAGCAAATCTAAAACTGTTCCCATTCTAATACTTATCATCAGTCATAAACGATGTATACCTATTCGGATTACAAAAATAAAATGAGAAAGGTCATCTAGCGGCGTATCGAGAAATAATGAGACCATGTGTTTCAGAGATGTAGCTAAGCTTTCTCGATACACTTAAAGTTGCATATATGGGCATTCATAATATGCACTGATGCAAATGTACACGGCATTCGATAACAGTTATGCCCACTGTTCGAAAAAATGTGGTCATTCTATTAATGAAGTATAAAGTAAAAAATATAATAATAATAAAGAGCACCAACAAAATACAATCGACAGATATAACATTATTAGAAAAAAACTTCAAAGAAAATAAGAATATTGATATAAAAATTCAGCAAGATTTGCCATTTTTAGGCTTCGATTCAACACGAACTTTGCATAGATCACTTGTAAATTTAACGCAATATAAACAAGAAAACAATTAAAACAACAAAAAAATACAAAAAAATCCTTAAAAAAAACCATTAAAAAAATAATAAAATTTTAAAAAACACAAAAAAATAAATAATATAAAAAAATGAAAAAAAAATAAAAAAGAGAACTAATTCTTGTTACATCTTCCTTGGAATTTTGGATTCGACCAAAGATAAGAAAAGATCGACACAATTTCAAAAAAGGCGCATTCAATGAATTAAATCGAATAAATTTTAAAACTTAGCCTTGTTGAAATTTGTTATAGTCAAAAAAGTAATGAAAATTGGCAGACTCTCAGGTTTAACAATTATTTAAATAAATTAATCGATCGTGTGCGGCAATTAAATAAATAGTAATCTCTTCGGAGATGAATATACGTTTTAGATTTTTTAAAATGTTGTTGCACCTTGCCAGAATTTTATATAAAAGAATCATATATTTTGTGAATTTTCGAATTGTTTATAAGAATTTTTTTATTACAATTTTAATCATTATTACGCAGTATCGTATTGGAATTACGTTTGTATTTTATAATTCGTACTCATACTTCTATTTATCGCATTTCGACTGTTTCGTTCCTGGAAGTCCCGAGCGTTATTCGTTTCTGGGCCACGCGAAAAGATGGCTGGAAAAAGTAGCTAGTTTCAATGTCATAAATTTTTGATTGATCTATCATGAAAGCTTAAAATTTTTCCTAAAAATTTGTTTTTAAAAAATGTTCTTACAAGATTTTGTTACCAATTTACACGCGGATTAAATAAAAAGCATTCTGATATTATTTTGAAATTAAATATATAACTCATAGTTCCGTTAAAAATCATTGTACCATAATTAGTAACAGATTCTGATAGTTGAAATTTTGTTCTACCGTGGTATCATGATAATTTTTTAAATGTAAAATATATAAATATATTTAAATTAAAAATGTGATATTACTATCCTTATGTAATCATTCCGCAATGATTAAAAGAAAAATAATGCCATATTTTTATTTCAAATTTATTATAATTTGAAAAATAATTTGAAAAAAAAACAAAGCTATTTTGGGTGATAATTCAAAGTATAATCACAATATGCATTTTTATGTACTTTGAAATTGATAGCTACTAACAATAAGTTTCATTTTTTATTGTCTCTCTCTATTCTTTTATTTTTTAAATGAATTAAAAGAAATTAAATTAATTGTAAGCAAATTGTAGTAAATATATAAATAAATATGTAGCAAATTATAATTAGTAATAAACTATAGATAAAATTCACTTATAATAATTATAACATTAAATTTGTTTGAAAAATTAGTACATATTTATCTTTAGGATTAATAGTAAAAATAAAATGTACATACAAACGTTATTAAAATAATATTAACAAGAATAATATTTTGAATTTTGACAAGATATATAATATTGTTGAAATTATCATTTGTTTATATGTAATCTTTTTTTACAAAATTTATTGCAAAATAAATTAATGATACAATAATTTAGATATTTAGTATTTTTTTAACGGATAAAGAATAATAAACGGTTTATTGTGACAATATAGTGTGAAATGTACGATAAATAAGAAGTAAAGTCTATAACGTTCTAATTTTCAAAGGATTAAATCAAAATTTATGAAAAACTGTTTGAAAATGTTGAATTTTATTCTTTTTATGTGCTAACATACATTAAAGAATGCAAAGACTTAAAAGTAATTAATTTAAAACAAAAAAAATAATTAAGATTTCTTTAACTTTAATTTTTTAAAAATATATTTGTAATAGAAATACTTACTTTAATTGTCATTTTATTACTAAATGAATGTGTTTCACTTTGAAATAATTTATAAAATGGTATTGATATGTTCACTGTAACATAAATCAATCCTCAATTGCTATCTGAAGGAGCGTATACTATTGTAGTACTAGTATCTACTGGTTTTTCTACGTCTTGCTTTGCGATGAAGTACCCTTGCAATGAAGTATTGGAATACCATAAGATAATCGCTGCTTCGTAGTTCTAGGATAATTATAATGTAACCTTGAAGTCCAACCTGTACAAATGAAATGATCATTTCATGATATATCACAAATTTCTTGAGAATTACAAGCTTTTCTATTTCTTTATGGCTTTCTTTACAAAAACTTTCTATTGATGATAATTAATTTACTATGTTTCTGATCTGTCATTATAGAATAAATATTTATAATTGGTAAAAGAGAAATGACATGTCCCACTAATGACAATATATATTATAATACAAATTACAAAGAAATAGATATTTAAGAGAAATAAGATATTCAAAGATGATGAACAGTTGCTATCAATTTTTAATAGTGATTGTTCCGTATATATTGCTAAAGAAAAAAAATAGAATATGTGCAATAATGAAAATATCAGATGGAGGTAAATACAAATACCTGGATATAATCTGGATATATCTAAATCTAATACGCATATTTAAAAATTATTGTTTATGCTAAAACAGAAAGGATCATGCAGCTATAATTAAATTAAATTTCTTAATTAGGAGTTAAATTAATTTTGAAATAAAATATTATTCCATATATTTTATGATCGGAAAAAAAAGGAATTCGAAAACAAGCTACATATACAAAATTTCATTAGAAAAGAGTGTTCACTAGAACATGGATTTTCGGAACGTAAATCCATTAAATGTTAAATTAAATAGATTCTCAGGCAACTTGTTACCAATGACTAGCGACGATTCTTTATTTCCTATAGCATGGAGAATATATAGTGCCATTATATGGTTGATCGAAATGATTCAAACTAGCACAGTAGTTACCGGAATCTTGATTGTGCCAAGAAATAAGGCTTTGCAGGATGCAACGGTTGGCTTAGTTGTCACTATAGAGGTATTTTTCTTATTAAGGCAAATGCATGTGCACAGAGACCTTGTAACTCAATTGATTCAAAAGCTGAATGAAATTCTGTGTTCTGAGGATAAGACGATGAAAATCATCGTGAAGTCAACCTTGAAGCCAGTAGAGATTCCGCTGAAATTTTACTGTATTGTTGGTACTGGATCCATATTCGTGTGGTGTTGCACATCTTTCACGGTAATCTTCAAGAAAAATTATTTTCTCTATGAAGATTACAGACTCCCAATAGTTCTTTCAAAGCAACCATTCTCGATGGAAATGTTTCTGTTGGGAAACTGCATTGCAACTATTGCCAGCGTGTATATGTTTATAAAGAAGGTTGCCTTAGATGTCTATATGATAAATCTCGTCTTGCTAGTAACAGCACAATATCGCTATATTGCTGTGAAGCTCACAACAATATTTCGAGAGAATGTTCCACAGAATCAGAATAATGAATCCGAAAAGAAATATTCTATTGTAGATTCTTTGGCGATCCTGATAAAGATGAAAGCGTTATGTCGACATCACAACGCTGTGGTTCAGTAAGTATAATTGGTGAACATTTGCCTGTTTTTCAGTTAGTTTATTATTTTACCACATACTATTTTTTCGAATTATTGTTACTCATCTCTTAAAAATATTCTTTAATTTATATTACTCCTAATTGAGCTTATTTCTTTATGTGTGTTCCTTTTTCAGGATAACGTTAATGCTAAAGGAATTATTTTCCTTGAATATGAGTCTAATATATTTGACAAATGTTTTTCTTTTTTGTTTTCTCGATGTTATGCTGATAAGTGCAGTGAGTAACATTTAATAATAATAATAATAATATCAAAAATGTTTTTTTAGATAATTGAAGGATAATTGATTAGATGATTGATGTTAATGATAACGATGTCAAACCTAGGTATTATCAAAGGCTCCTGTCGAAGGAATTATGATTATTATGTATATATCCGGTGGCCTAGTACAACTTTATATTTTATGCTCATGCGTTAATCAATTACTAGATGCGGTAAGCTTTATTTTATTGATATATTTGTTATCCTCTATTCTTTCTATCTTGTTTTACTTTGTAATAATTTTAAAAAAGTTTTAAATTGTGATACAATTTTTGACTGCAATCTAATGTTAAATTTATTAATACTTAAGAAGCATAGTTACATATTTATCAAATTTAATCCTTTATGTTTTATTTAAAAGGATTCTGAAAACGGATTATCATTAATAGATACATAAATTACATATTGTACAAATATTCAGGGTGGTCATTAAATTTTGGCTCCACCCGTTCTGAGCAGGTAGAGCGGACTAAACTGAATAGAAAAGTCTTCTACTATTTTGCAGTTTGCACAATAGTTAACAATTGTTAACGAGATATTAACGTTTAAAGATAATCGAATACGCGCGTTGTTGAACTCGAAGCATCGCAATATGTATAAAGTATTATAAGGTTCGACAACTGACTTCAAAACAGGCTTTATTCAATGTTAATGTAAGAGATGAGCATAGGATGTTGCAAGTTAGATTACAAGAGTAGACATTCGAACAGAGCTAGAAAGATCTTTATTTCGACTAAAAGAGATGGAGATTCCGATAAATTTTAACCAATAACGTAATATTTTCGAATACCAAAAATATATGTGGGGATGAAAGAAGCTGAGATATGTTACTGTCGATGATTCACGAATCCATTTAAGAATGAGTCATAAGATATCTGTAAGACTGAATATTCGAGACGGATCTTAAGGGTAGATAAAAAAGGCTAAAAACGATAGATTAAAGCAAATAAGAAAAGTAGCAGGAAACAAGATTTATTAGGAATGTTTAGAAAAAAATGTGTAGAAATACTTTAAAAATGTGATTAAATAATTGTTACATGGCACGTAACAGCGTCCGCCCGATCTACTATTGCCGAAAGTATGACCCACAAAGGTATGATCGCACGGCGCGCAGACCACGAGGAGCGGGGATGGCCTAGCAAGCGCGCCGCGCTGTTTAGAGTTAGGGGCTCCGGACAAAAGGAATAGGGAACAGAGAACAGAGAATAAGATTTTCACTTATCAGAAATCATGTATTGTGGAATACACAATTTCTGATAAGTTGAAATTCTTATTCTCTGTTCTCTGTTTGTTTCTTTTATTGTGGAGCTCCTTAGACTCTAGACGGCGTGGCGCACTTGCTAGGACATCCCCGCTCTTCGCGCGCTGTGCGATTGGTGTGCCGTATCTTCGGCAATAACTATTTTTCTCGTTAATTCTACCTGCTGAAGACAGGTGAGGCCGAAATTTAATGCCATCCTGTATATACAATATATAATATTTACAAAGTAAATAGTAGGACAATATTGAAAGTTGTTTGTATAATTAATAATTGTATTTCTTAAGCTTATTAGACAATTTATAATCTAGATTAGAATCTAGATTAGAATTTAGAATATAACTTTATTTATAATTCTGTATGTTACATAAAAGTAAAAATTTTGAATAGTATGTACATAAATTATATAATTTATTAAAATATTAATTATATATTAGATAAAATCGATTCTATATATTGTCATTTTTTCTAAAATTTAGAGTGTAGAAATAACAGATAAAGCATTTCATGAAAAATGGTATCAGTTTGGACCATCATTAAAACACATGCTTAGGATGATGATAATAACTAATAATTTTGAATGCAAACTGTCAATCTCTGAAAGATTTAGTCTATCTCTGCCTTCATTTATGACGGTAATAAATTTAATGTGCTACTTGTATTCAACATATATGATTATGCCATTTTCTTATAGAAATTATTTATATTGTACTATATAATTTCAATATTAATGTTATTGACGTTTACTTTTTCCTAACATTTTGATTCTTATAGATCTTGAATCAGTCATACTCGTTCGCACTTCTGTTTCTAAAAATGAAATAAAAATGAAGTATGTTTTTCCATTTATTGTACAATAAATATTTTAACACAAATTATTTTTTCTTTCTTAGTATTAATGATATTATGTAAAGGCTTATACATTGTAAATTATTTATTCATTTTGCTATCTATGTATAATATATTCATATTTCTTGTTTCAGTTCTAAAGAATGGAATTTAATTAAGATAGATAATTAAGGAAGAATTTAATTATCTATATATTATGTACATATATCATATTTAAGTATACAGTATTGAGAAAAAAATAAGAATAAGAATTTGAATAAGAGAATTTGAATTAGCTTCTTATTTAAATGCCTTTAAGAGAATGCTGGAGCGACGGCAGAACTTAATCAAAATCGATATTACAGGTTTTCATTTCCGATGTATGATAAGATGCTTACGCCCTTTGAGTTAATACGATCATATAGGAAATTCGATTGATTAATTGTCGACATTTTTATTCCGTTTCCTACATAACCATTTGAGCTCAGGGATGAAAACATGTATTAGGCTCGATCCCATAAACGTAGAGATTTATTTTATTTTGAAAAATTTTCCAATTATAGAATTGAGAAAAAATAAATCAGGATTGAAGTTAATCTTATATTTGTGGAATCGGGTCTTAGAAATACAGTTGTATTTATAAATGTGTATTGTGTACACATGCAGTGTGTAGGCCGTTCCAATATATATCATCTGTAATATATAGTACTAAACATCTATAATATACAGATATAAAGTACAAATATAAGTACAGATTTTTAACTAAATTATATCGATACGAAGCGGTAATAGCACTTTTTTCTTATGTCTAATGCCATTTTGGGTTAAGATAATATATTATCTATAAATGAATACTCTAGCAAACGAGAATGAATTTAAATGAATTGAAATGGATTCAAATTTTCAGAAATATTGATTCACGAATGTTAAACTGAATGTTTTTCAATTCTGAATGCATTTTTATTCATTTATAGGAATTGCATGGAGCATATCTCTATGTTTTTCAATCTAAAAATAATATTAGCTTTTTCTGTGCATACAAATACAATTGTGAATACTGTTCAATTCAAAATTTTGAATAGAAAATGCAGTTTTTTAATCTAATTGCATCCGACCAAATCTAATTGAATCCAATTGAATCCAAAAAAAGTATTCGGTATTTAAAATACGCATTCGGAAAAAAAAATTCAATCTATTTTAATCCATTCTCGTTTGCTGGGATGACATGATGTAACTCTCTTTGCTCTGTCTAATAAAAAGAGGTAGATCCCATACACTTCGCAGTAGGCTGGGCGAGAGTGCGTAGTCCAAACGCTCTCTATTGTAAGACTTTGGAAAATGCTTATAGAAAACTCGAATTATTTTTAGAAAGTCTTATTACTACTCTTATCCTAAGCTCATAAATAAAACAAAGGTCATAAAAAAAAACGAAATATAAAGGAAATAAGGAAAAGGTCGTATTTTTAATTTTTCTTTCTTATCCTAAGGTTAAATTGTAAAATAATATATTAACAATGGTCACTTTCCTCCTTATATAAAAATTTGATGTATCTTCAAATTTTATTTCTAATCAAACATCTTACTTCTGAACGTAACATGTCTAACTCATGGCTAGTAGCTGGGGCGCGAGCTATATAATGTTGTGTTGGAGCACGATTTCTAAAACAACATTGATTATAATAATTTCCGAATAATTGCTTAAGTAAATTAATTATACTTGAGAAAAGATCGATCTTATAAAAAAATATAAACAGAACAGAGTCAAGGGCTATATACCCTAAGAAAATATTAGGTGTACAAAAAAGTTCTGAGCTTTTTTTTTGTAAAATTCAATCTTTATTCGTATGTAATCGTACGGAAATGGCTTGCTGCGTAACGCCAAGCTGTTCTGCAAGCTCCTTTTCA
>Ga0157364_1006844_pt1 | contig 11757 bp, 7 predicted proteins | sample AttsexASBM2_FD_111476 | JGI IMG/M metagenome (GOLD analysis project Ga0157364, IMG submission 111476) | Fungus gardens microbial communities from leaf cutter ant in Ribeirão Preto, State of São Paulo, Brazil - Atta sexdens ASBM2 | ecosystem: Host-associated > Fungi > Mycelium > Unclassified ...
AACAGGAGCGTCGTCGTCAGTTATCCCGTCGAATAAACGCGAGCGAGGTGTCTGTCTTTCTCTCTCTCTCTCTCTCTCTCTCTCTCTCTCTCTCTCTTTCTCTTTCTCTGTTTCTCTCTTTCGCCTCGGATAAATCGACTCGAGAGGAAAGTGATCCTTGGCTGCTGCTGCTACTGCTACTAGCGCGATTACGTAAAGTGGTGCGTAGTCACGGATTACGCGCGAGCACTTTCGTAATCCGCCATCGACACGAGTAAGAGGGGCATTAATTTCTTCTCCTTTGATCGTTTTTCCTGATTGACGTAATTCTTTCATCGGGCAGCCTTCACGTATAGATTTTGATAATTGGCGTCATTTTACATTGCTAATTTGTAATATCACGGAATTAAACGAACTGTGATTAAAATGCTTTTAGATACGTACTCGTACTTCCTGATTGTAAAAATTATATTAGGCAATCTGTCGCGTTACCGATTATTTGATTAAGCGTTGAATCAATAAACGTTTTCTTACAGTGTGGAAGGTGTGGCTTCGTTCAATAATAGCAGATTTCACCCATTATTCGATTGCATATTTTATTAATAATTTGAAAGATTGATATTACCTGTCGAGTTAGTGACACAGATCGATATATGATCGGACATTGATCTCTGTCCTTGCAGTAAAAAAGATATAAGAAGCAATACGTCTACGTGAAAAATCAGCTTGTAAGAATTTAATATAGCTTATAAGAAAATGGATATCTCGATATACGTAACAAACGGTAAGTAAAATGTCTTCTCTTTAATAGTTCAACGCTTAAATAAAATCTAAATTAAACGCTCGAAAGAGTTCTATTATCTCTCGATATATATCGCAACATTCCTCAATAACGCTTGTCAACAAACTACTGAATACTTGAATACTATCCAGCTTCGAATCGAACTAATTCCGAAGCAGCGGAATACACAACGCGAAGTGCACAACAGGCTCACTTTCCTCTAGCTACGAGTTATCGTCGTGACAAGATATGCACGTCATGCGCAGCAAAGAGATCACCGTTACATGCACGAGAAACTGTCGAAGCGGTAAAAGGTGGGAAATAGAAAGATCGTTAGAGATATTGAATAGATATGAAGCGTTTACATACAAGCATGCGTCCTTAATCATCGTAAAAATAAAAAATAAAATAAAATAAAATAAAAGGACGGAAAGGAAATTCAATTTGGAAGTCAGGAAATTGAGAAGGAATTAGAAAGAATCGAGAGAGGACGATTATTCGAAAAAGGAAGCTGGCGAAGGATAATCGGTGCGGAGTCGATAGTAGAATGGCGTGGAATGTGCTCCATGCAAAATTGTTTCCCAGCTCAGACATAATCACGTGGTACCCTGCTTTGACTGGTCGATGTATATGTGTGTGAAGCATGTATAAGTATAGGTTGAGTAGGTTGTGTATTTCGCGATTATCCTAACACCTCTCTACAGTCTGTATTTTTTTTTCTCGCACGGGGAAACACGGAGGGTAATATGTGTAAATGCATATCAATCCCGAAATCATCACGTTGTCTTTTCCGTTGTTTTCTCTATTTTTCCATTTTTTTTATCGTTTCACTCTTTCCCCATTCTTTTCCTCTTCATTATTTCACTTCATTATTCCACACTCCTCGTCGTATATATTATGTATGTATATATGTATAATAGCGAAAGCTCTCATTTGATACTCGAAGAAAAAGCCCGTGAAAGCAAAGTAACACCGGCAAGCGATATCAGCCCATCATAGCGCCTTCCTCTACGTAGGAAGGTTAAATGTATATGTCGACACCATTATATAAAATTCAACATAGCTATAGCCAATTATGTGCTCAGATTGCGTTCGTGACGTGGTTGCAAAATCTTGGTTATTTTGATTGTGTTCATCAAACAAGTCCCAGCACTCCGAAGGAAGATTCACGATTGATTCAATTCAGTGCGCAATTAGAATGAAACATTTAAAAAAAAAAAGGAAAATGAATCAAATTAACGTGTCGATGAAAAGTCAATTTAACATCGTGTGGCCTTGTTGCGAAATGCAGACAGGCATCGTGTGAAAAATCAAAATTTTATTGTCACAAATAAAACGTGCACCAACGAATATCCGTCGGAAACAGTAAATGTTTATGCTCGCCTCGTAAAACGTTGCCGCGTCTCTGCGGCATAGAGACCACGCCCGTCCATTAACTGCGCGTTGAGTTGTTACTGGGAGTTGAATAAATAAATTTGTTTATCGGAGCAAAACTAAATTTTTATGCGCGGGCGTTGACAACGTGATTCTTCGTTTGTATTTGATCCGTTTTTATGAGTACAATCAGACAATCCCCCGTCTCCGTTGAGATAGGAAGATATATATATATCATTCCTTTATTTCAAAAGTGACATACAAAAAAGTGATTTTCGAGTTATTACTATGAATGAGTTAAATAAATATTACTCTATCAATCATAAAAAAATGAATTAACTTAACTCATTTCAAAGATCGTCATAAAAAGGATGATTTAAAAAAAGTCGTTAAATTCAAATAGAGTAACTTTTTTAAGAATTACGAAACGAAAAATGACAAAAATAATATTTGACTATATTAAGAACAAATTCTTTTTGCCGATATTATTTAATGGTCAATAATTTTTTGTCAAATAGAAGAACAATTCTCCTTTTCTGGAAAACTCCATTTTTTGAGTTGATCATTTTTGAAACAAAGTAATATTATCTAAATCCGATTGAATAAAACAATAGATTCGCGCGAATAGCGAATAGGCAACTTGTGTATGTAAGTATAAATGATGACAAATGATTACAGCGATGCTACTACTGAGCATGAAGCCGTTGTGAAGCTAAAATGAGCGTGAAGTTGAAATGAACTGAACTTAATGGTGAATGTAATTTAAAAGAAACTCCCGTTCGACTTCATCTGCGGACGAGTTTAATAAAATACTTTGAGCGCAAAGTGGCGGCGTTGTCTATAAAAAAAGTACGCTTTTGTTCGAAACAGTTTGAAAAATTTAAAGAACTGCATAATATTAAATACTTCGGCCGAGTGATCGATTTCGGTGGCGAACAGATATGCACCGTCATCTCGCCCGACGTCCTCATTATTAAAGGCAAGCATCGATCGGAAAATCGTTCCCGTCCCATGCACGTTTTATGAGAGCCGCTAATAATACTCCGATCCGTCCGGTACGATCAACGGTGATTCGAAAGACATTGATCCCTCATTAAGATTCCATTATTATCGAGTTTGCCTTTCGGTCGGTGATAAAGTTCAATGAACTAATACGCAAGCATTTTACCGTCAATTTATTATATGCGATATTATGATGTCGAAACATCGGAGGGAAAGAGGTACAAAAGTAGAGATTATTTATTATTTAAGCGTGAAATTTATTGGAGAACTGATTTTACTTACGGACGGATGTAAATTGTATTAAGTTCGATCGTTTCTGAAAGAGTACGTGCGCGACATGATCATTGCACGTAAAAATGCTTAAAATCTCCACGAATTTAAAGGTATTATTTATTGTTAAAAAAAACCTATGGAAATTGCGCATTTTTACAAATAAAAATCGATTTGTGAATACAACTTTTGAAATGTATTTATTGTTTTATTCTATCAAGTTAGTTAAATTACAAATTATAAAAACAAATAATTGACTTGTGAATACCTATCTGAATTGCAAATGATTGATTTGTGAATATCTAAATTGCTGAAATATATCTGAAACATATATATATTAGGATAAATTTCTATCTGTGCTGTAATTAAGAGATAGATGGATGTTACGCGAAATGACACGAGGAACTTTACACGCATTTAGACAAATAATGACCAAATGTATTGCCCTCTGGAAATCGATGAAACCACGACTGCTTTGCGGAAATACAGGGATTATTTATTGCCTGTGAGATAGCCCCGTCTGAAAAGCAATGGTAGTTTTTTAGTCTTATCGACATCGGCCGTATTAAAGCTAGGAGAACAAAGAAGAATGACGGAGTGTTTATAAATTTATCGGCAGTGACAGCGAGGAAATAGTTCGACGCGCAATTTATAAGAATGCTAAAGCATGCACCTTATTTATCATCAAAGCGTGCGACAAAGCCGCCACGTGCGCTTAATGATTTTGATATTATTAAAATCAATAACGTCGATGAATCGAGAAATTATCACAAAATACAACATAAGTGTAAAAGAGAGTAAAAATTATGTATCATTTTTCATTACTTTAAATTTCAGTACTTTACGATAATAATTTATTTAATTGTTTAAATAACAATATTCAAATAAATAAAAAATATATGTGTGTATATGTATGTATGATGATTAATTTAGTTTCGATTTGGTTGATTTTGCTTCAACAAAAATATCTTTTTTAAATTACAGTAATAGTACTAACAATGAATTTTACTCATTCGTTAAAAATTTTACATATGTTTGGAGATGTGTGTATATGTGTGATACTTGTTCTCATTTTGGCGCATTCTGTTGCCGTGATAAGTGCGTTATCCATCTGTTAGCGAACATTCGTTGAGCTTTACGATACGGTGCATTAGCGACAAACGGAAAATCACGATTTGTCATTTTTCAGTTTGCTTTATGATCCAGCATTACCACTCGTCATATAATTCACAATGTCACGCGTCGATAAATCGTTATCATAAATTGATATGATTCTTTCTTGCTTGCAAATCATAAGATATATCGCAATGAAAGTATCGGACAGTCCATGTTAAATGTGTAGATGTCTTTTCATATGTCAGAAGATATAATTTCTTATATGAAACATCCTGTCGTGAAAGGATAATAATACATATAATTTTTCTGCTATCATATCACTAAGTGACTGTTAAAATGAGAATGTCAAAAGTTAATAAATTATGCATCGCGTTTAAATATATCTGATAAGATTTTTCTAAACCAAGGGATTGTGATTTCATGCATCGTTATCGAACAAGGCATAAAATAAAATAAAATAATTTCAAAAATTAAATATTAAATTGAAATTAATAAATTAAATGCATTAGATTGCAAACTAACGGAGTTTCTTTTTAAATCAGGTAGATTTACGCACAATAAAATATCCAATTCCGTTGATTTTCATTAATTCTACACGTCAAGGAGTGATTTCGAGCGACAGAATGAACTAGCGTGTCTCTACTCTCTGATCGTGAATAGTTCTTTGTGCAAGGGTCTCGAGAGGTTGAAAACTGTCACGGACGTGGCAAGTGTCGAGGCCGGGTCGTAAGTAAAATGAATTTAACATTTGGCGTTTATATGCGGCCTGCAAACTATGCGTCGTGGGAACGAGCTCGACAAACTCGACGTTGTGAGTTAGGCGCGATGCCTGGCCGTATGCGCCTAATATCTGCTGTACAAACGCGGCTTTTACTACACACATTGCGATGATTCGAGGATGCTAGTGCCAAAATTTATCGCTTATGTAATAGAGAGAAGCGGAATTACCGAGAGATTGCGTCGGCCTGCATCCCGTCAAACTTTATCGGCGTTTTATATCAATGCGAATTTGATAGTTGAACGTGCAAAAATTACGACAGCTTGTACAAACTTAAAACTTGGAATTATTCACACGTTGGCAGACCGCCAGGTTCAAATTTGAAATTAAGTGGATATTAGAGAACTTATGCAGCCCTGGAATTAAATGAGGATTTTGCATAGAAGTTTGATAATTGATAATTTGATAATTGATGAGAGAACTTACGGGCGATTAAATCATGACAAAGAAGCAAAGATGAATATCTTTCTCTCTTCGACGAGATCCTCTATGTAATTTTCTTCAGCGCGAAAATGTCCGAGTGTAAATGTCGCGATTATTATCGTGAAGAACGTTATAGGAAAGACCGTTGAGGATAATTATCTTGTAACACGAGATTGGGAAAAGTACATTGCGTATTGTATGTGTAGCGAATTGCTCACTTTAGAAGCAGGCAACGGTAATTTATCTAGAGCCGCGGATATAATTATCGTTAACAACGCACGTTGAAATATCTGTGACACAATCTACGAGAATGTTGAGATCGTTTCCATTAACTATGGTCATCATGGGGGGTTATCCGCAATTCACATATAATCGAATATAGCTAGTTTAACAAAATTTCATCCTCGAAAGCCGCGTTACAAAATTACATCTAAAAGTAAGCTTGTTATATATAAAATACGTTTATATATAAAATAAAGCGATGTACGATGTAAACTAATCTCTTAGTTATCTCTTGTATCATACATAATTAAATGAATTAATTTTATTTTCTCAACCTTTTTATCAAAATGTGATATTAAAACATTACATTTAATTTCGATAATTTCTCTAGGAAATGTTAAATGTAATTGACAGTGGGAAGTAGTAAATGTGGTTCATGGACTGTTAAGAAATTTATGCGACAAAGTAATTACGATCGAGCAGAGGTAACCACGTGCTTTCTGACATTATAGAATTGATGCCGTCGGTTCGACGCATGGAAATAGCGTTTCCATAATAGTGCGAGGAAATCGCTCCATTAACGATGATCACCTCAAGTAACCCGCAATTTGGAAATAATTGAACAGGGCACGATCGAATCCAACGATTTAAGCCATGCGCCATCAGCATATTTCCGCACGTTAATCGACATTTCACATGCTGCATAATTTATGCACCGTGTGCATAAAATAGGGTATAAGTCTCGATCTATTTTGCGCAACAAAATATGTAAAATTCGTTATACTTTTGTCGAAGGATATTAAATAATAATTGGTGATGTCGACTGATGTTTATAAAGTGACGTTTTTCTTCTACCTCGACGGACATATTACGAAAAATGTTTCGAAAGAAGAGCCAACTAAAATTTTCAATGCAAATGAAAAGTAGCGAAAAAAACGTTGGAAACACGGCAGGATATAATTCTTGCGACGAATGTTCTCTTTTGGAGTGCTGGGATCCCTGACACTTCCTTATTTTACTTCATCTCTTTCCTCACGCGGCACTCGATCTAATTCACACATTACAGAAAACGGTGCGTGTGATACGTGTGTCGTACGTGTGTAACATGTAATGCTATATATCATATATATATATATATATATATATATATATATATATATGCCTATATTATGTATATAGATCCGAGCTGAAGCTACGAAGCGTGAGAACGGCTATCTATGGAGCATCGCTATTGTGTATTGCACTCGTGAGTTTTGTGTCGGACAGAAGAAGCCGCGAGATGCCCATCACGGGCGCGGGATGGGGTTTTTCTGGTCACGGCTGGGACGAGGTAGGAGGCAGGTCGAGTCTCTCATGGCAGCAAGGGATCTCTGATGGCGAACGGACAATGAAAGTGGCTCCATTTGCGACATCGATAGAGCGCCGAGGATCTCACGAGAATCCCCGTTTCACGCGCTGTGGAATGATGAGATGCCAGTAGAATAATTCTCTAATAATTCGACAGTTTTCTGCATGGAAATTTGGCCGCGAGCTTGTTAAACGAGAACGAGGCATGCACCCGTAATTGGTAATTGGACGGTAATTAAGTGGCGAGAGCCGCAATTGAGGTACGTTTTTATCGTTGCAATTTCGACAATGGACTAATTACTTATTAATTCCCAAATATGAAAAGTATCAAAATATTAGAAAAATGTTCATATAAATATATTTTTAAATATTCATTTGGCTTTAATTATGATCATTTGTATTTTATATATATATATATATATATATATGTATATATATATAAATTCGAGCGATTAGATGAGTTAATAAGATATTAAATAAAGAAAAAAATTTATAAATTTTTATTAATTTTGGAATGGCTTTATATTTTGCATTAGCCAACATATATTATCACGATTGTAAAAAGATCGATTTTATTTGCGATAAAGAAACATTAAATGCAAATTGACTTCAAATTCTTAGTATTCGGAAAATCTGCACCGATAGGATAATCAGAAATTTCTGAAGATCCTATATCATATTGCTATCATCATGTCATGATAAATGAAAATTTTGTGGCCGACTTTCCGAAGATTGTAATCGTGAAAATGTGAGATCTTTTCTTTCGTCGCATCGCACGGCGGTCACATCGATTGCACTTAGGAGAGCCACATTTCATGATTCTTCACTCTCTTTCACCCTTCGCTTCTGGTTTACCCGAGTAAAAGCGCGTGTAGTTCATTCGGAAGAATTTAAGGGATCGATAATAATCTTGGTGCTCTCGGTGTGTATTGAGCGTGTGTCGGTGTGTAAGTGGAGACAGTAGTGTACCTGGTTGCCGTCGTAGGTCCAGGATCCGAACTTCATGTCACAGTGTTGGTCGTCAAAGGGGAACCAAGTGATGTCTATCTTGCATGTGCTCTTGAAGATGCCCGGAGGGACGTACAGGCAACTGCCGTTATGCGTGACCACCACGTTTGTTTGGTACGTCCCGTCGAAACCCTCATCCGCACTAACGTTTCATATCATTCCATTAATTACCCTCGTCAGTCGTCAATCGCGATCGTTTCGCGGCCGGTTTAATAGCGCGTCTCTTTAATCACCGCATGATAAAGCGGAACCGTCAATTCTTATTGCCACCGGCAAGATCTCGCATGAAGAATATTGACAAACGGAGAATATCACGCGAATGTCGCGCTTGTCCGAAAGTAAGGAGATGGATGGGATACTTGAAGCATGAGAGAATTTCTCCGTTCTAATTACATTTTCTTGTGACGCTGTAATATCCATTAGAAATACTGTCTTACACGAAAAAATTAACAGATTCAAGATTAAATGCAATTAGAAATGCTGAGATTACCGATCTTTATTGTCTCACTTTATGAAAGCGTTTCTTCATGCATGTTATAGCTTCTAGTTTTACCGTTTCGCCACTTTTATCTAAATTATAATATCTGGCTGTATCTTCAATAGAACATTCTGAATGAATAATAAGATAAGAATCACGAAAGTAAAGGGGAACGATAAAAGGACACTCGCGAATGTTATTCATGAAAATGCAAACCATTTAGGACCACTTTTACGATGGGCTCTTTAAGCGCGACCCAGAATTGCGATGAAAAAGAGAAAGGGATGAAAGAGAAGAGAAAGAGGAGGAAACGAGAAAGGACACTGTGAGCCAGGTCGTGTTAATCCCTTAAGAATAATTCGAATCGGCTACTTAAACAACATTAAGGGATAAAAGTGAATATCTATGCTCGTCCCGGGAGTCTGCGCGCCCGAATTTTTATGACATATTTATTTAGCGTAGCGGCTTATTAAGTTTTCGGATGTCGTATGATAGGACGGTAAGTGCGAGGACTAAGCGAAAAGGATATTCTTATTCCTCTGGGAGATGTGCTAATAAATGGCTACGGTATCCTTTACGTTGTCACGCAAATTATACGTTCGGTGTAGGTAAATCGAATATTAGATGACCTGCGAGAGACAACCTGTAGCAATTGATACTCGCGAAGGTACTCGTGAAAGCAATGTGTTGGCATCGTTAATGTTCTCTCAGAATCGTTACGAGAAAGCGGTATCAGTATTGTCGAAGGTTTTGAGGATGTCATTCTCGCCAATCGAAAATCGATGCTGTAGTATCATTAAAGCCCTTGCGCTTCTAGCTACTTTTATACGTTATCGCGAAATGGAGAACGAAGGGGATAAGAACGGTAGGAGAATGGCAGGAAAAGGGAGCGCTTCGGTGATTCTCCCTTTGGAGAATAAAGTTAATTAATTTCATCGGAGAATTGAATTTTCAACACCACTGTATTAATCGCTATCTTGTGTCGTGATCTTCGTACGTGATCTTGCGGCGTTCGTCCGTTTTTTATTCGCGACGAGATATTAAATGCGGTCCTGTCGGTTTTGTATGTTTTGCCATTTGTCCTAGATCACGGAACTGAATGACGTTTCTCTTTCGACGTCGATTAACGCGTATTTTAATCGAATTCGTTCGCGCGCGACCCAATATCAGGGAAAATAGGCTTATGAGATCGATTGATCTAAAAAACCGGTCGAACGTTCTCTCTAATGTACGTTCATTCTGGCGCGTTATGGATAGCGGCATTGTTGTCGTTGTTGTGTGGCTAATGAAGACTAACGAGAAACGGGATTTCATCCAAAAAGTGTGTCCGACTAATTAATCTCGTTCGTGCACGACGGAACGAAACCGTGTTGCAGCGAGTACCGAGCATTGGATTTTGTCGATCGTTGTTCCTCTTTTACGGGGAACTTCGTTATCCCGTTGCCGCATTTGTTTCTGGATGTATATGAGGAACGTGCGATATGCTGGAATACTACTACTACAGACGGCGTTTCGTGGCCATTATTGCGATGATATGTTGTTATGCGAATGTTAATTAGTTACGAAGAAAATATTACAACGGCTACAGCAATTTATAACAGAATCGTGAGAAACTGCACACGTGGCACCCAACATTATCAGCGACCTGGTCAATAGAATTCGCGATAACGACACGGAATTTAATGATCGAATTGTAAGGGGCTAATTAACGACATCGAGGGACGCATTAATATATAGGTTAATGGCGATCTTCTGACTGGATTATCGCGGAAATGACAGATCGTTTCCGGTACATTATTGACAGGAGTGTCAATTATATCGAGCTACGACAACACAATCTCGATTTATCTCCGATATGATTTCATAGAATTTTCTTGATCGATAAAGATGAAAATTCTTTTATTTTTCATCCTCTTAGAAACGATGCACACGCTGTTTGCTGAATGGAAATTTAATGAAGTACGGTAAGTAATATACGTCAGCTCGCTTCCATTATCACTGACGAGGAATACGTTATATCAGGAAAGTTGCGACACTCTTGATGTAACTTAACGTAATCCCGTGTAATGGAAGTTACAATTTAGCTCGACATTGCATTGCACTCGATACCGCGCCATCATAAACTTTCCGTAAATTTGCGAAAGTTTTCGTTAATATCCCTCAGTCCTATATAGACAACAGTGGCCGCAAAAGTTTCCGCTCGAAGAGAAATCAAATACCTGAATGCCTAACGATTGTTCAACGTTAAGTACTTGCCCAGGATACTCGTAGGATGATTAAGAATGTAAGGAAATTCTGTGCACAAATTGTTGTTACGCGAAATCTTTTCAACGTGTTGGTATATATATTGTTTAATACATTGTGAAACGAAGCGGAAGATTATTCAACGCGAGCTAAGGCTGCATTACGCATATTCATAAAATAATTAAAAAATTCCAAAAAGTTACAAATTATTTTAGATCATAAAAATCTTTAAATTTAAAATAAATCTAAAAAAATTTTGTTTCTTATATAAGTACTTTAAGTATTTAAGATAATTTATATAAAGTTTCATTGCAATGCAGAGATTAGTTTGTTCAGTAAATAAATAAAATTATTTGTTTACAGAACAATTAATCTCTGCATCGCAATAAAACTTTGCATAAATCATTTTAAATACTTAAAGTACTTATATAAAAAAAAAACATTAAGATCAGTATCATTATTTAAAAAATTTTAATACTATGACAATTTAAAATAATAACAAATAAAATTAATATAAATTAATAAACACAACTTTTATATATGTATATAGTTTATTTAAAATATAAATATTATCATATTTGTAAAAATGAGTATACATCCTTAAAGTATGCTACGGTATTCTATACAAGTTGTAAGTTGTATAAAACAAAATTTTTGCAATTAACGGGTAAATCACATAACTTGTTCAAACATAAATACACTGATCTGGCATCTTTGATTAGCAGAAAACGCGAC
>Ga0157364_1006845_pt1 | contig 11756 bp, 10 predicted proteins | sample AttsexASBM2_FD_111476 | JGI IMG/M metagenome (GOLD analysis project Ga0157364, IMG submission 111476) | Fungus gardens microbial communities from leaf cutter ant in Ribeirão Preto, State of São Paulo, Brazil - Atta sexdens ASBM2 | ecosystem: Host-associated > Fungi > Mycelium > Unclassified ...
AGAATATAATGGTATTAATTACGATTGTATGTATTTTACAACAAGGGCCTGCCAATGTAACGGCGTACCCGATTATGCAAGTTCGCATTTAATTTGCGACGTAAACACTGTACATAATTGTGTGACTCCAGCTCCACTTCCTTATCCATTTCGATTTTCTCTTCCATTCTTGATACGACGCCCGCGACGTGAACACTACCAGTTTCGTTGATAATAGCAAGAACACTCTCAACAACAGAGAACGCGAAGAAGCACGTAATCATAAAACGTAATCATAAAACGTAGCAATAAGCATATTTATGTTAACAGGAGGAGGATTAATCTATGCGCTTGACATGACATGAAAGAAGGCGAAAATCTCGCCGGACTCGCATTAGTTATTACGTTTCACTTGGATTTGATTATAATTAAGTTTAAGAAAGAAAAATGTCTCATAATTTAGTCTCGACTCGCAAATTTCCCAAAGCCATTTACAATATTTGTCAAGTTAAATAGCTCCATAATATTATATATTATCGCTTATGCCAAATTTCTACTAATATGTGCACCTAATGGATTATTTGTAATATTTATATTCTAAAAAAAATTAAATTTCGTATAATATACACAATAAAAGATATTTTGTATTTGTTTTGGAAGCGGTCTCCATTCGAGTCTTTGTTAAAATTTTGTGTGGAATTTTTAATACATTTGAGTGTTAATTTAATATAATGTAATTATATATTATTTAAATATTTTTTGTTAAATTATTTTCCAATATTTCTTAATGTCAAAGTAACACAATTTATGGATAAACAAAATAATGTATAAGATGATAAAAATAATATATTTAAAACGTAAATTCTAAAATAACATGAGAAAACGTATATTTTAAATAAATAAAACGTGTAAATTTATAAATATATATATTATAAATATATATTATAAATATATATATATATATATATTACAAATATTAATTTTACGGAAAAAAAAGTTTTCCTAATTTGCTTATAAATTGTGCCACTATTAATACCTTTCCTGTATTAATTTTTATACAATATGTGTGTTACTTTCTAACATATTCATCTTATGTTAAATTAACACAAAAAGAGTAGACCGTTTGGAAGGCACACGTAAGATATGTTAAATTGAACATAAATTTTCCAACTATGTAATTAATTCGTATGATTACTTCCTCAGTTAAATTTCCCTAGAGAAAAGGCCAAATCCAAGTTCATCAAAGATCAAAACTCTATTGATTAGCGTTGACGTTTAACAATATAGCCTATGTGTATATTGTTCGAATTAGTTTTAACAAGACGCACACATACATGCATTAATGCATACGAAGGTACACACGGAGAGCTCGTTCAGGATCAGAGGTCTCGCGAAGTCGTGCATCGAGCCGCGCATCGGGATTGAAAATGCTTCTTCGACTGTAAATAAACTTTCCCCGGCGGGCACCACACAATGCCGACGAGGAAGCCGCCGACGCGAGAGACACATCTCTCGCGTATATATACGTGTATGTCCTCAATTTCACAAACGTTTGGCACAGATCCGTGATTTCACCCAGCGGGCGAATCAGCGAATCTCGTGGGACATCGGCATCTCTCTTTTTTTTTTGTTTTACTAAAAAGTTTATTTAAACTTATAAGTAATCACATTATCAAATATCTTTTCGATATCATTATAATTCATCAAGCAAAAAGATCATTAGAATTTTTCTCGTTATCTCCTGCATGATATGCATTTTTTTTTATTCGTATTGGAAAGAATGCATTTTGCTATTCTCTTTCTTCTAAATTCTCTCTCTTAAAAAAATCTGATAACATCTGCATGAATCATTTCCGCAACTCTATTTATTAGTTCGATTTGATATTCGAGCGTTATTACATGTAACGCTACATAAATCTCTAGCATTGCGCTGAGTAACGATAAATCCGCCTTGATTAAAGATTTAAGCTTTGTCTCGAAACTGAAATTGATGTTGGATGCGATGCACCTTCGGCGAGAGTGACTGCGTGAGCGAAAGTTGATGGTGATTCGTTCATAAATGCGAGTCCTTTACAAGCGCGAGCTGCGGCTTGCGCGACTGAACGTAATATTAAAATAACGTAAAATTAAAATAACATTAAAATAAAGTATAAGATAGTGTTAGATATAATCTCGATATAATTTGCTTATAATTTATCTGATGCTGGATTGTACGAATTCTTGTGTATAAATGTTAATAAACTAATTTGTTTAAAAGAACGGTCATTTTATTTCGTAAATCAAGAATTGTAAAAATATAAAAACTTTATTAAAACATATAAATATATATATGTTAGAAAAATTTTAATTAAAAAATCATATTAATATTAAAATATATATTTTTTTATAAATACGTAGAAAAATTTTGTAAAAAACCATACTGACTTTAAAATTACAATAATGAAAGAATAATAGTCTCTTTCTTTTTCTTTTATAAGTTATTGAGATATTGAAAGATATGAGAGAATCACAAATTCAAACTCGGAAAAAAATGTTATGTATACATGTTAAATGGACATATGTTATATATAATTATATATAATTGTATATAAAGTATATCAATTTTTATATAATTATATATAATTATGTGAAACACTTTTTCCTAGAAACATAAATTAATTTCAAAAAAATTTCCAAAATAATTTTAATAAGTTTGTATGACTTATTATCAAAAATTGATACGAACGTTAACATCATTAATATTAATAATATTTGTGAACACATATTGTATTTCTAAATACAAAGCCGACTGTTATCAATAATTATTTCAATAATTACCACTTTTAAATAAATTCTGTTATAATTACTTAATTTAACAATTAAATAAATATATTTACATATCTAAATATTTTGAACAGTTTTCCTTATTTTTGCATAAATGTTTCTATTTTTTACAATTTCTGTTAAATGAAATATATCCTTAATAATATTTTATATAAAAATATAAAATATTATTAAATATATTTTATATACAAATATATATACTTTTTATTTAAATAGTTGAAAATCTTTTTTTTTTTATTTTTTTTTCAAATAACTCAGCATTCTTTATTCAAATCAAATTCACCGCGTACGTGCGAAAAATTCGGTTCTTCTAGGAATATAGATTCCCAACAGTTGTCCAAACTTTTTACCCTAGAGTCACTAGTGTTATTATCGAAGTGTCATCTGTAGATTATTATTTTATTTGTGTGTTTAAAAATGACAGAAGAGAAAATTGGCTCGTTAGAGGAGGAGGCTTTAAAAAGAAAAGAACGACTTCAGGCACTCAAGAGAAAGAATGAAGAGGGCAAAGAAAATGCGAATGACATGATCGAAAATTTGCCGAAGTAAACTTCGTTTTAGTAATGCAGATGTAAATCTAACCTCACATCGCTACCGAATTGCTCAAAATCTTGTATTTTCAGGCCAAAATTTCGGAGTTACAAACCGCAGGATGAAAACTTGAAAAGTAATATGATAGAGGATGCGAAGCCTGGAGATGTGGAATCTGTAGTTCAAGAACAGCTGGACGCTGCAAACAGTAAAGTGGTTATCGAGGAACTGGTAAGTTGGAGGGAAATATCTTACAACATATATCCTTGTACCTTCTTATCTGATGAGCAATCTCTCAATATATATAATTTTTGTTACAAATTCATTTGGAAAATTGTTGAAAAAATCCATTAGATCAAAGATAATTTATTAAAGCTTTTGTATCAAATATTATGTATTTTCTCGATATGGCTATATCATATTATTGGAGTATTCTATGATTCTACGATTTCTTAGAATTGATTCTTTATTATTTACTAGGATATAAGTAATTTAGCACCAAGAAAACCTGATTGGGATTTAAAACGAGATATAGCCAAAAAATTAGAAATATTAGAAAGAAGAACGCAAAAAGCAATAGCGGAAGAAGTGAGAGCACGTCTCAAACGAGGCCAACAAGATCTAGCAGCTTATGTAAATAATCATAAAGAATGATAGTATTGTATAAAAAATATGTATATTTTGTAATAAATTGTGTATTTTTTTATTTATAAAATATATATTCAATAGTCTATTTATAATTCATCGTTATTTCTTATATGTTACACATGGAGTATTTAAATAATTTATATAACTTCTTATGAATTAAATAATCGCTTGCTTTAACTCGTTCACACAAAGTATGATACATAAATTCATTAAAAATCTTAACACAGGCAATATGAATTTAAATTCTTCCATCAGGGATTTTCGAAAACTTTTTATTGGTCCGGATTGTATGAAAATCTGAACAAAAATTCTGGTATATTTGTCAAGCCTTGTTTGTTGCAACAATGTTTTTACTATCATAAAAATCGGATTGTATTTTATTTATTTTTTACAGGGTTAAATTTGTCTACCAAAATTCACAATCAAAATATCAATAGTATCTTTAAAGCAAGTGTTATATTTTTTAATATTAAATTTACAAAAAATTTTTACTTATTGTTGTTGATGTTAAGTTTACATAAATCTTTTTCATATAGTCAATAAACAATTTAAAATATATAAATTATTATAAATTAGGCAATATAGTAGACAATGTAGAAAGAAAAAATTAAATTTTGATTAATATCAATCAGTGATATATAAACGAGATAGATGCTTTAATGCAGTCTAATACGACAAAAAACATTGGCTTCAATGTCTATATCTTGTACGTAGATGTAAATTATATTTTATATATATGTAGATTATATATATGTACGCGCACCTGTTTTAAAGATTTCAATTACCGGCAGAGAATTAATGCAAACATTTTAGCAATTGTTTTATATACTATTTTATTTATATATCACAACTGTCTTATATATATAAAATAATATTTTAGTTGCTGTATGTTCTCTTGCTTATGTCAATGTATTAATGTTAACAAATAAATTATACAAATTTAAAAAACCATATCACTTAAGATACATTCTATTGTAAAGTCATGAAAATTTGCTTCAAGTTTATTCATTTAAATCTTAACTTTCAAACAATATAAAATTAAATCTGATTTTTTTTGTTTAGTAATAATTATTAAATAAGGCTGCGGTTCGATTCACGCTCACAATATCCGACATTTTATCCTTGATGCTTATCAAAATTAAACAATGATGATATAAGTGTTATAAACGAATCAAATCTCTTTCTCTCATAGTTATATTTTGTATGTACCTAATTTGTCATTCTCTTAATTTGAAAGTTATGATGTTGGAAAAACTTTGACTAGAATATTTCGTATTAAGAATTTCATATATTAAATAAAAAGATCGCCACAAGAGCTCCCAATGCGACAAATAGAATTGGTATTTTAACATTCCGTTGTCCTGAATGCCCATTAGAATTATGAGAACTAGGAATGTTATGAAGAACTTCTCGACCCCCTAAAGGCTGCACTGGCCGGAAATTATGAGTCAATTTATTACCTTCCCAATTCCGTATGTCACGAAATGCAGCCAACTGAAATTAAATAAGAAATGTATATACTTTTTATGTGTGTATATATATGTATGTATCAAATTGGCAGACATACGTATATGTCTGCCATAATTTAAAACTAATTGACAATTTTTTAGCACAAATTAAAAGATATTATAGTATTTGCAAATTGTGTTAAGAGACCTGGTCGTGTGATAATTGTTGATGATCTTTAAAGTCAATCCACTTAGCGACCTCGAGACAAGGTGGAGTAGTTAATGAGCCGGAATACGTGAAGTAATCCTGCATTTTTGCAATGTCTGGTACAAATATACTTTCTAATAGTAAAGGTTCTTGCAATACTTTTCCCATGTCCTTCTTTTCTATGTCAGGTAATACTTTTACAATAGATTCATACGTTGGATTCGATTGAGAGCTTACCTGCGTGATTTCATTATTAAAAATAATTTCATTATTAAAAATAAGATAGGTATGTAAAATTACAATGATAAAGAAAAATTAATTTTAATTTCGTGTAAAAATATCAATTAAAATTTTTAAATAAAGATAATTTCTTACCTCGTACAAATATGCTAAAATAGCCAGACCATCACTGTAATTAAGAGCTTCTTTGAATGAGTTGTAATCTTCCTTGTAAAAAACGGCATGCATTTCCATCGGGAACGAGTGATTATTGATTAAATCTTCGGATCCCTCGAAATCGTTTTCGCCCCAATGAAAATGCAATTGTTCAAACACATAAATATCCTTTAAGGGTCCTCCGGACAACATGACTGCTTTAGATTCGTTGATTTTCAATGTAACTAAAATGTTATTAAAAATATCAATATGCAACTGCGATTGTTACAGACACTTTTGTTATATAACAACACCTGCACGGTGTATTAAATTTAATTGATAATCCTGTCTATATATGATTGTGAGCTCGATTAATGTATTAACATACATGATTAAGATTATTTATAGCATGATTTAACTGTCAGGACACGTATGAATCATTTGTAAGCGTTTTGTCTGACAATGACTGTTTTAGTTACTTCTATTCATTCATATCATTTACTACTAATATACATCAGAGGCAATAATTACAAAGTACAAACTTTTTTCTTTTTCCTCTCTTTCTTATTTTACCGTCCCATTTATATCGCGACAACACCATTTTTCTTGACTTTAATCCTCGTGAATACGATCGTAAGAGAAGTTTCCCAGCGGAATCGTTTAATGCGAGAAAACCTCAAGCTAAACGAAGAACAAATCCAATGTTTTTTTCTCAGCATGCCGAATGCAGAATCGAACCGTGAAATTCTTACCCGTGTGACCGGTGTTCGTCACGTATAACTGATGTGGATTGTCAATGCCGATTAATTTTAGTGGTGGCAGGCTAACGTTCGTGACATTGTGCTCGTCTATGTTAATGGGGGACTGATGTTTTCCAATACACGTATGATACTCCTTGCTCCAATTCGCTGGACCTACGGAAATAAGATTGATCACATTTTGAAATATACTGATGAACTTCAGATAATGAAATTTCTTTGTTAGGCTCACCTTGATCTCCGTCATAACCGAAGTTTTGACCACGACAGAAACCTGAAGAAGCGTTTATTGTATTTACAATTCGCATACGAAAGTATCAATCTTATAAATAAGAAAATGACTGAGCAATGATAAGTAATGATAAGAGTAATGATACTGATAGAATAGATTGCGATAATGAATGATAATTTATTTGATTAAAGATGAGTATATATATATATATATATATATAGAACGTTTCGCGTCAAGCGGGCCACTTCTCCTTCTAAAATTTGACGCAACAGAAAAAAAACGTTTAAAATCGTAAAATATTCGCACATTTGTGTACTTTCGAATGGAATGTGGCCTTTTGAAAAATTCATGACGGGTTAAATATGGGTATCTGAAATCCGCAAAAGTCATGAATGTTCTTACAACATCGTCGATTTAAATGCGACGAATTAGCTTGAAAATGATTACTATAAATGATTACGAAATGATTATGAAAGAGATAGAATTATAAAGGTCCGCTCATGGCGGATTTGGAATCAGTACATAAAACTTAGTATCATAGTTCATAATTATTTATGTCGAGTCTAATACTTTATAGTTGGTTCAATGACATCAGAGTATCGCATTACTTGCAAATTAAACGATAAATATAACTTATAAAATCAATTTAACTTATAAAATAAATAAATAAATAAATTTAACAATATCAAATTTTTTTATTACAGCAAAAAGAAACACATGAAAACTTAGAACAAGTATTATTTTAATTGAAAATAGTTTGGTTAATTTAATAATATTTAACGGCACAAATAAAATTTTATTAAAACAAGAGCATGACATTAATAATGTTATTGAATTAACAAAATTATGTTCAACTAAAATAATACTTGTTATTATAATATAATATAATTTTTTTTCAAACTACTCTCTAAATCTTTTGGAGTGAAATCCAAAAGATCAAAAATTGAACCAGTGTTAATAAAAGAGAGGAAATATTTTCCCTCTTGGACAAGAGTAGCAAATTTTATTCTTTAGGAATGAGATTTCATTTTTTTGAAGTAAAATTTTATTCTTTTGGAGTGAACTCTTAAAGTTATGGTCTTCAGACGATATGATCAACGTATACGTCAACTTCGCACATATTCGTTAAATATTTATCTACATTTCAATATGGATAATTAATGGCGTATGTCTGTGTATGATATTTATTCATATTGTCACGTTTGTCAAATTATCTGGAGGAGTCTTAAAGAATGAAGTCTAATTCCAAAAAAGGAGTGTGAGATTTCATTCCTTTGCAGTTAATATCATTCCAAAAGAATGAAAATTTGTCACTCTTATTCAAGAATAATAAGTTTTTACTTTTTTTTCAAGACTGGCTCCATTTTCATTCCAAAATATTTAAAGAATAGAATTTTTATAAATAGATTAACTCTTATAGAATTTTACATCCGAAATTAGCTAGGAAAGTATCTTTCATTTTAATTTCTTTATTAGACATAAAATTTCCATGAAATGTTTATAAGAAATATATTAATATTTTTTTACTTGTTGTCAGTCTAGATATTAATGACACGCTTTCAACAGATTGGCCATTAAATGCGCCGGAAGATGTTCGTCGAACTTGAAAGTGCATTTAAAGTTCTCGAAAGACAATTGGCCGTTACTCTGCGTTTATTATGCGCTAGAATGCTTCTTGATTATCTGCTAACGAGTATACTCGTAATTCTTTCCTACTGCTATTTATTCGGACAAGTCGCCACCTGGTTACTTTAAGGTTCTTCACATCTGCCCGACACATGCGACGAGAGATGCATTACTTAAGACTATTACTTTCGTTTTTTTTTATTCAAACGATCACGTGAGGATTGTGACACCGTCTGGAAATCCTTGTCTGATTATCTTAAGAATGATGAATATCCTCGGCGTCCTTCCATTACGCAAAATCTTTATTGTTATGTATGATTATACGTGAGATACGTGCAAGAGAAGCATTAGTCCGAAATATCTAAAATAATGCGAAATTTCGAAATATTTTTCGATGAAAAGATTCTACGGAATCCATTATAATAATCGCTGCGATCGAAAAATTTTATCTCAGAAATATGACCTGTTTGCTCTCGAATATATAATAATAATAATAATAATAATAATAATAATAATAATGTGCATTGAAGTAAAAAAAACGAGAGAATCATCGATTTAATTTAAAAAAGCTAACAAGGGCCGTTCTAATAATAATAAATTGAAATATATTTAATTTTAAAAAAGCTGAACTTTCGTAGACGCGATTACGATTCATCAATCTTGTATAACAAAATTGCACAAATCAATATCGCGTGGTTACATGAATTGTTTCAAAGTTATGTTACGTTTATGACATTCTGACAGAATAATGCGAATCGTACATTTGCAAAATGCATATGAGATATTTATTAATTCGTTAGAGTTTCTCTTTTAAAGTTAAATGCACGTTTCGTTCTATATATTAAATGAATTATTTATTATTCGATTATGCTATAATCTAATCAAACTTCGAAATATACGGAACATCAACTTCTCGACAATTTCTATACTTGATAAAACGAATAATTTTCTTAAATATTTCTTAACATGCTACCTGTCAATTTATTAAACATTATCTCTTAGGTCGCATGGTGAATTTCCATTTTTACAATAAACAGGTTTCGAAAACGATAACAATGTTTTGTGCTCGTAGCATAATGAGTTATGTCTTATGCAATTGTCAAGTTCTAGGTTCTTTCCTTAATTACTACTGATTACTCGTATAGACGACGTGCATTATAATGATAACAGAAACTACATACATAGATACACAAATAAAACTGATATAAAATGATAATATTCACATATATGTTGCTTTTATCAGACGATTTACTAAGAAAATATGAGACATTAATTTAGCTCAAAAGATTTAATTAACATCCGTTTCACGTGCTCGATGGATCAAAAATCTGTCGCTTTAGATAAAAATCCATTTTTGTCTGCTTTGAACGGAACAATAATAGGTACGTAATCTGTGTTGATGAATGTTGAAATGGAAATGTTTTTTACACTCAATGAGTAAAGTTGCTTATCAGATAATTAGATATAAACAACTACATTTATTTATAATTTAATTTATTTATTTATAATTTATTTATAATTTAATTAATATTTATCTAACGAATGTCATGAGAAGAAGTATTATAATCATTTTTCTATAATGAACATTATTTGTATCATTAGTTATAACGATTGTTTTTATAATTTGACATAATATTCATACTAAATTGAAATATTGCGTCAGGAATTTGCGAAATCAATACTTGGCAAATCATCTCAAACATACTTTTTTATTGATCCCTGTTGTATAGTAAAAATACATTTCATATATTAAAAAAGGTTCACTAAGATTTTAGCAACTCTTCGTTAAAATTTATTAAATTTTTAACATATTCGAGTGTTAATTGAACATAATGTGATTATGTTAGTTAAATAGTTTGTATTAAAGTGATATTTAACATTTCTAATATCAAAATAACACAATATCTTTATGAATAAGTGAATAACATAAAAATAATGTAATTTAATTTAAAAACGTAAATTCTAAAATAAATTAATAAAATATATAGTTTAACATCGTAATCATAAATATTAATTTCATTGAACAAAATATGCTTCCACGGTTTGTTTATAGACTGTATCAGTATTACTATTTATTCTTTTTACATAATATTTTATATAATCTTGTAGCATATTGTGTTATCACATAAATTTAAGTGAACTGTTTGAGATATGTGAAATATATTAAATTTGACATGAATTTTCCAAGTACATATTTAGCAAAATCATGATTATAATCATTTAATTATAATCGATAATGTTAATTGCAACTCGCGTATTCCTTACATGTTCTGTCAATAATGATTTTAATACTGCATATATTAATTTGCACATCGCAATATGTACTAAAGTTATTATAATTTAAATCTTATAATGAATTCAATTGAATGCGAACTGATGTCTTAAAGCTGTCATATGCAAATTGACGTCATACTCAATTGACATTGATTAATGATATATGTTTAATATAATTATAGAAATCGGTTAAATTATGAAATTCTCAGTATACTTTATTGTACTGTTATATAAAATATTTTATAATTTTTATTTCATTTTCATATTCAAATCAGTGTATAGCGGTTTTAATGTGCACTAGTGCGTACTAAGTGCGTCCAGCCAAATTTGCTATTAATATACTGTACATATATATTACTATACTATTTTTGTCGCACAGCTTTGTATTGTATATTTAAAAATAAAAATAGATAATTTTATCATTTATCATTAAATACAAATACGCTTGCAGCGATAATAAATAATGATTTGTAAGTTAAACTATAGTTAATTGATTGTCGAGACGCAATTTATTTCTAATCGCATTTTTTTTTTTTTTTTGTTACAAATAAATGGGCATTGCAATCAAGCAGACGTATTTTCTTGTAATATTTTTCTATTTTTAACCAGAATTTAATATTTTATACATCTACGAAAAACCACAATATTATGATTAACAATTTTATAATATTAATTATTCAGTATAAATTATTAAAACGACTAAAATGTTAAATATCAATAACTTATTTCTAAAATCTGTTTAAATGCAGACGATATAATAATATATTTGTATTTTAATATTACATTTTAATATTACATAATATTACAAGCAGACAACAAAATGATGATAAAATGACATTCACTAGACTTAAAAT
>Ga0157364_1006847_pt1 | contig 11755 bp, 8 predicted proteins | sample AttsexASBM2_FD_111476 | JGI IMG/M metagenome (GOLD analysis project Ga0157364, IMG submission 111476) | Fungus gardens microbial communities from leaf cutter ant in Ribeirão Preto, State of São Paulo, Brazil - Atta sexdens ASBM2 | ecosystem: Host-associated > Fungi > Mycelium > Unclassified ...
CAATATAGATATCACACTATATATATATATATATATATATATATATATATATATATATATATATATATTTCAGTCAAATACGTTTTTTATCAATCACTCAAAATTTTTTAAAATTTGTCAAAAATTAACACCTTTTTTTTTAATAATAAACTCCGAATTCTGGATGTAGAACAGAAGCTCTGATTGTGAGTGTGGAAAGCTCCATACCTTCCATAAGGAAGTTTCCGTCTACGAATAAGAAAAAAACATTCGATATAACATGTGTGTATTGCTTATGTCAGTACGTGAATAATGCAAAAAGTGCACACTAAGATAAGACGTTTGCTTTAAATGATACGCCGAACGATAAGACTAATTCGCGGCCATAAAACGTGAGACAATGCATGCCCGCGCTTACCATTCGCGTCGCAAATTATGCACTCTAAATAAACCGCTCGATAAATCGAATTGTGATTACGCCTCGCCCTGTGCTCGTTTAATCGATGTTCAAGAAACGATCGATTTTTCTTTATGTGAACAAGCGCACCTTTGCTCGATTCAAGAAAAAATTCAAGAAAACGCTCGAAATCGCGATTGCGACACTATATATCAAGACCTGTTATGATTCATTCAACAATACTCGTGTGAAGTCCCTACTGATAAATGCTTGGCGCAAACCGATAATCGTTTTGCGTCGATAGCGCCGGTGTTATCATTCATGAAAAAAGTAGCGTTATCATCGCACGATGTATACATTGTATTAAAATTGTATTATAAACCGACGTGACATTTATTATTAACATTGCTATAAAAAAATTAATGAACGAATTACATTTTTATTGAATTACATTCGGTGTACAATGTCAAAAAATCTAACAGTAAGCTAAAATATAATCTAGGATAAAACATAAAAATATAAAAATGTATAAAAGTATATAATATTTATTTTTATTTTTAAATAATTATTATTTAAACGTAAATTAATTTGATTTCATTCCGTTGTGATTTAACAAAATTAAATCGCAACGGATTGAAATCAAATTAATTCAAGAAGAGTTTAACGTCGGCACCTCTCCATTCTATTGATTATCAATTCAATATAATAATAAATAATAAATATTTGTTCTCTCAATGCGACAAATGTGATTCGGATTTTACTTCCCATCTTCATTGATGAATTATTCATTCGGGAATAGAAATAAGTCTTTCGCGACAAGTCAGAGGTGGCATCAACGTGCTGATAGTGATGGACGGACGTCGTGGAAAGTACCGGAAAGTGCAAGCTGGAAACGCATCGTTTCGGAACGTCCGATTGTCGCAAGGTGTGCAGATCCGAGCGCGTGCATGAACGCCTCTCGTTTTGCGTCTTACGTAACATGATACGCAACGCGCGAGAGGAACGGGGCGTTTCTGCCACGAACGGAAATCGTATCCGCGCATTGCCCGCGCATTGCATAAGAACTGTAAGGAACCGGACGACGACAACGCGATCGTATACAATGTAATCGTATCGGCACGGAAGCATGGTAAATGTTACGCGACATACGCGTGTGCAAACTTGAAGCGTCCACGACCTTCGATTTCTTTCTTTTTAATTATCGCGCCTTTAACTTTCGCGCTTGAATTCAGAACAAGAGAGTACAATGGAAAGAACAAGAAAATTGAATCTGTCGCTGTTCTTAAAAATAGCTGTTCTTTCTAGAAAATTTAAAGATATTTTTAAGACAGAGATTATTTTGTATCCAAAAAGAGAAAGATTATTTTATGTCCAGTTTTATTATACAGCTTTATTATATGTATACAATAAGGAAACAGTTGAGACAATTTTTATATGCGCGAGCATTCGTGCATCAACAAATTTATATGATCTATATGATCTATATTATTATATGATCTATGAATAGCGTAAATAGCGAAGATATGTCGTATGATTTATTATATTTATTCAAATGTTCATCTTATAGGTATAAGTATACTCAGAATTAAAATGTACTAAATTTTAATAAATTTTGAATATTTATTAAATATAAACTTATTCATTTGGTACCATTAATTTAATTTAACTATTATTTACTTATTAATTTTCATTTAGAAAATATTTATTTTTCATAAATAAATGTTATATTAATACTAGTCAAATAATTATTTATTAAAATTTAATACATTTTTCTCTTAGTGTATGAATATACTGTAAAAGAGAAGATATTAATAATATATTAAACATTTGATAATTTTTAATTGTTTAATGTTCAGTTATTTAATAATCTCCAATTATTTAATACTTCTGCGCATTTTCTTATTGTTGTTTTTATTATTTCAGATGTTGTCATGAAATTTATGTACATATGTCTATTCCTCGAATATCATCCGGTGTCGGAAGTGCTGGATTCGGCGGAAACTCGCGCGGCGATCTGACTCATGACGGCAGAACGAAGATCACGCGATATCTATACACAATGTTGTTAAGACACACGCGCATAATTCGGACGTAACGCGAGGCCACGCTTCAGCGAGTACGCACTGGCCATTCATGAAGTCCAGGCTCGAGGCGCATTCTCTAAGCTCAGCTCTGTTCGGCTCGGCTAGTTGCACGCGTACGGAAGAACACGCTGCCACGACGTGGCTGGCCGACCGGTCGGTCGGTCAGTTGATCGTCGGTCGGTTCACTCGATTTCATTCATTTGCCGGATAATCGTCGTGTTCCTGTTTGCAACTCAGGGACGTGCCAACGAGCGAGTGCTCGCGCTCAAGGTCCCGGCTTCCGGGCGCTCGTCGGATCGTCGAGCATTACCACTCGTCATTGTCTTTCTCTCTGCTGTTACTGCTGCATCGTCGCTTCTCTATATAAGAGATGTTCCTCGTACTAACTTACTGAATCACTATTATGAAATGACGTAGAATTCTCTTGTCAGTCTCTTGTGACGATGCGAGCAAGTCATAGAGTTACAGCAGGATTTTACAAAGCTATTAAGCGGATGCCTTTGTTGCGTTTTAGGATTTTAACTGTGCGCATTCTGCATGTGGCGGTTATATTCGCGGTTATACCTTCAATCGTATTTGAAAGTTCCTGAGAGGATTATATACTATAAAGATTTAAATATCGATTTAATAATCTTGACACAATAAATGTAACGATTTACGTAGGATGTAAAGACATCTCTCACGTTCTTCATAAATTGAGAATGAAGAATAATTTTTATTTTAGTAGAAGAAAAAATCGTATTGCACGAAAATAAAAAATTTCTTTCACGAAAATAAAAAAGATACGTGAATCTAATATGTGTGAAACTTAAAAAACTATCAATTTATTTTATTATTTATTATTTCATATTTTTATATTTCCAAAAGCAACTAAAAAATTGACGTTTTAATTTCCGACGTTTTTAACCTTCTTATTTTTCCCGCTGACTTATCCATTTCTACCAATGTAGGTTAACTTTAATCTCCATTTAACTTGCTTTTTTTCTAATTCTTAGAACTAAAAAAAGATTAAAAGTAATAGAACCAAAAATACAATTAAATTGCATTAGCAAAACAAGTATTAACTGATCATTGTCACTCTTTTCATAATTTTCATGCTTAACGCTCGACGTTCATTTTTAGCGTTAAAACACGTAATAAAAATTGACGAATATCAAGTGTTAATTTTGTTTACATGATCTGTTTTGATGCTAAAAATGAGCGTCGAACGTCAGTATGAAGAAGTACTTTTTATACAGTAATTTTCCTTCTTCGACCTCGAAATGGGAATTCGAGTCGAAAGGGGAATTCCATTTTTGCAATGCATAGCTTCACATGATACGAAATTAACCGACTCTCCGCGCACGGAGCGATGCGTGTACGGCTCACGTGTGCGCATATATTGCATGTATATGCGGGGGCCATGCCAGCACGAGTATATTACCGGCGTATGCCGGCTCGGCCACGGTCATCTCGGGACCTTCTTGCATAGCCACTCAGGCACTCACACGCACGGTCCGCGATACACGTACGCGTACATACGTTCGCGAGGCGGATTACGCAACGGCGGCGCGGCGGTGCAATTGCGAGTGTCGCGCGTAGACTGCAACGCAACGGCGCGGTGACCGACGAGTTCCAATAGCCAACTGGCAACTCTCGCCTCTTCCCGCACAGCCTTAATAGATCTCTCACCATTCAGGAACGCAGGAACAACTCATAACATCGAATAGACCGGACAAAGTTTCGCAATTGTTGAAACATCATATCCGCGACGATGTTATTTTTGTAACTTACTTTGTTATTTAAATCTAACGAAAGAAAGAGACATTGAAAAATACGCTGATTGAACTCTTGAATAACAATAATGCTGTTATTTTTTAAATGCGATAATGAGAGATGAAACAATTTCAGCGTTCGTACACAGAAAAAACAATTGTTTTTCTAAAATATTAAAAAATTTAGCTAGATACATATTAGAAAATAATTTTCTTGTACTATCAAAATAATTAAATGTTGATGATAATATTGCATAAAGTTTCAACATTCTGACAATCAGTTTAAGTCCTATATACAAAATTATTTTCAGATCTATATATATACACTTATATATCCAATTAAATTTTTTAATATTTCAGTAAAACTTTTCTCTCTCTCTCTCTCTCTCTCTCTTTCTCTCTTTCTATGTATTATTTTTATGATAAAAATAATTGCCTCGAACAATTGCGGAAAAATTGATACGACTCGTTTTGAAGAATTATTAAGGTAATTAACTTGCTTTGGAAAAAGAGGCTAATTTATCGACAACGATTTAGCCGAATGCGTACGAAAAACGCCACGGAAGATATGGTTCTTATCATGCAGTGAATTCATTTGCAAAATTGAGTTTTTTTCCCTCGAGCAATTCTGAAAGCGCTGGAAACTCTGACGACAAAAAGTGTTGCAAACGCCGCCTCGTCGAGGAGACAATCGAGAAATGATGTCGAGCGTAGAGGAATATAACAGCGCGCGATCGTGCAGCAAATCTGAAATGCGATTATCGATTGGCGCGCACTTATCAGAAAGCAACGAAGCTCTTGACTCTCGTCGGCTCCCACCAAAGTCTCTCGCGAAAACGACCATAGCGAATGTCGTTGCTTATCGCTTATGTAATTCGGAGCACAGTATCGCTCTCGTGATTTAACGATGTCGATATCAACGCATTGTTCGGTATTAATCAAACGTTCTTTTAACTCGGTGATCGATTAATGGCGACGCTAACATAATCTACTGGATTTAAAAGCTTTTTATTAAACATCTGTATCGATTTAGATTTCTTTCAATAAATACAGTTCAATTAAATTCTTCTCTTCAAGTAGATTAATTTCTTTTCTGTTAGGCTGTCTGATTAAGAATTTTGCATTTTTCTCCGTTAAGATGGCGAAATTATTTAAAATTGAAAAAATTAATATATGAAGAATTATTTTTAACAGAGTACAATAATTAGTGATTAATAATGACACTTATTGTTAGTGAAGTTAATAAAAGATTTTACTTCGACGTTAAGCATTTTATGTTATGTCGTTCTAACGAGGCATGGACGATGAAATAGTAGTGATGTGTCGCGAGATAGCTAAAAAGGAAAGTTACCATTGGCATCTATGGATATGTCACTTGACTCGTGCTAATAATCGATCGGTTGCCGATCGACCTTCGGACGTTGAAATATTGCGCACAACGTACCTGCGGCAGTCCAATGCGTCCAAGGTCCATGATTAGTGGGTCACAGAGTACGATACGTCGTTTAGTTGAAGGCGATTGTTTGCGACACAATTAAACGTGACAGATCCAATTAACCAGCGCGAAATTAATGAATTTGTATTTGATGACAACGCAAGAAAAAATAAACGTGAAAATAGAAAGTAAACATGTAAAAATAAAATAAAATTAACGACAATCCATTGATGCTTACGTCCAATATTTATTTTTTATATTGGCGATGCAAAGATGCTTGGCACTTATTTGTCTATCAATAATTTAAAAAAATAATTAAGAACTATATAAGGAATTTGAGAAGTATACATTCAGTGAAAATGTAACGTATATTAGATTAGTATATTAAAAATATAACAGTTTACTAATATTAAATTTATGATATTAAATCGTATCCAATGTGAATTAGTTTTAAACTTTTTTAAAGGTTGATTCTGTTCAATAGTCGCTAATTTAATTAAGACAGTGGAGTTAAATAATTTAATTCAATTAAGAAATATATTAAACTTTACTCAAATTTATCATTTAGTAAATAAGTGCAACGAACGTTTATTTTCAAACTAGGCAATTTAATCACAATTAGATCAACAACAAATGTAGGTTGATTAAGATTAGATGTGATTGTTTTTTTAACACATTTTGTATTAAAATACTACATTTTGACCTACTTGGAAATAAAAAGTAACAAAATGTTATTTAATTTAAACAATTAGTTTGAATTTAATATTTAACAATGATGTCAAATAAAATTTTAAAAATTCAGTAAAATTATTGCAAAATCGCTATCACGGAGGTTTTGTCTATTAATTTCTACAAAGAACTTTAATTTTCTAACTTTATTCACAATATAAAACTTGATGTAAAAAAAATGTTTTTTTACATCAATTAATATAATAAAAGAATTCAATCACTTTGTTCAAAATTTAAAACTTTTGAAGACCCCAACCCTTGATTAGAATTCGTAAGAGATGTAGTCTATAAATGAGATAAAATGATATTCTTTTAGTAAGAAATATATAGTAAGAGAAACTTTTCACATTCGCGCGATCAAGAGCGGATACGATTTCCGACTTCGCTCCTTCAAGCGATAAGAAATTCAGAATCGATTAACGAATTCTTATTGAAAGGTAGACGCTCTCTCTCTCTCTCTCTCTCTCTCTCTCGGCTAGGAATCGATTGTTATCGACGTGATAAAATTCGATTTATTTCGCACAAGAAATAGATTAAACTACTATAGTTTATCGTGCCTCTCGATGCCCGCATGATAGCTTTTAACGATCCGTACGACAATATAAATTATATCGCGATGTGTCGCGATCGAAATTATTCATTTCATCCTTCGTTGAAGTACGAATGCTTTTAATCTAATCTCGCGAGATATCATCTCTTTTTTTAGTAGACGTGCAAATTTAATCATCTCACACTTTGCATCAATTAGCTTTGAATTTATGAATATCAACATATATTTGCAAATATAGTATATGAAAGATTATTGGTAGATGATAAAAACTCGCAATATAAATTATTTATATTTATATCGAAATATATCATGAGTTGCATAATTAATTATTTGTTTTAACATTTTCCGTTTTAATATTAATATAATATAATAATTACAATTTTTTGGCATAACAGTAAATCTGTTATGCAGAACGCGGTAGAGCATGAAAAATGAAGTATAATAAGGAAATTACTCATATCTTCATAACGAATAAACTAGTGTATGGAGAGGTATTAATTAAGATAAAAAATATAATTAATACGTTGCATTATTAACAACAATGAGACGGATCGAACATTCGCGTTCTCGCATGAACGACCTTGAGCCAGTGCACGCTTGCAGTCGTCCTGACGATTATTTAACGCAACGGCATAAGCGTCGTTGACGTAACAACAGCATAATTTACGATGTTACGATATAGCGCGACGTGTCGTCCCCTCTCCTCGATATCGCTCGTCGCGCATCGCGCAACGTAAATCGGCGTCCTTGAATTTTTCCTTCCGGTCGCGTTATAAATTTTGACAGTAGGAAATAAGCCCATGACGCGTCAATTGTTCAGCGCCCATGAAAGGAAATCATATTATTAGCTATTTCAACAATATTGTGGTACCGACGAGCATGTCCTCATAAAGCTCATTGTTTTCTTATTAACCCTATTTTTTCCATTATATTCATGCGGGGATCCCTCGAAGTGTAGGTATTAAATATATCAAACCAATCGTTTTATGTGAGAGAGAACAGAAGAGGATCGAATATCGATTTTGATCAAGGTTTAAGAAAGCTATATGTTTACAATTTTTTTAAACATATTACGACAATTTCAAATATATGTACGATGTTCAGTTTTCACGACGATGTCTCAGCAAATTTGATCGATAGCGATAAAGTCGAACGCTAAAAGACTTTCGTCACAGATCGTTACGCAGCACAATTTGTAAGTCATCTGAATCACAATGATTCGCGATGCCACGAAGTGTCGTTTTGTGTTCGGAAACGTGCTGCAAGACTTTTCGATCCAGTGGAATAGTACTGGCAGCAGCCAGCCAGCCGCGATATGTAATAAAGCGTAGAGCGATAAAAGCGGTAGCTAGATAGTGGTGGAATAGTACCGGTAACTATATATGTATGTATATGTATGTATATATATATATATATATATATATGTACTAGCCTGCCTCGCAGTCGCACATGGTATCTTAATTCACCGTAACGACATCACTGCGACATTATTACGAATTTTCCAAACGGTACGTTTTCATGCGATATTTTCTATAATTATTCGTCGTCCATTACACAATTCCGAGAGGTGCTCATAAACGGTTCATATAAATCCTAGCTTTTAAATAATAAATTAATTCCCTTATATACCTTCAATATTCACGGCCAATTATCGTTGGAATCGTTTACGAAGACTGTAAAAGCTTTTTCTCTTCAAATTATCTTTTTAATAGTTTACGTTAATAGTTTGCGATTATTACAACAGAATGGAAAAAAAAGATGTAGTGAATGTTTAATCTTCGGTATTTAATCTTCCCTTTAACGCGATGAAATATTTTTTAACGATTGTCCCTGATGTATTTTTATTCGACTTACTTTGCACACGAGGTCAACATAATTAGAGATAAAATTATAACAGACAACAGACACTACTGTTATGTCAAAGAATAACAGTTTTTTTGCTGTAAAAAAATAACTAGGAATTTTTTTACTAGTTTATAAATGTATTTATATACATAAACTATTAATATTATGAACAAAGTGTCCAGATTGGAATTGATAAATATTAGTAAAATTTGCTAAACCAGCAGTTTCTCTATTCAGCAGATAGTCCAAAGTGTTTTATCCGCTGTCAATGAGACTAATTTGACGCGTTAATTGATATGCAAAGATTTACAAAATTTGTTATTACGTAGCGTAAACAACAAATTTTTCATCAAATCAATATTGAATCAATTATCGAGGCGTGTTTTTAAAAATACGATGTCAAAAAATGTATGGCAAAGTCAGATTGGTCAATCGAACATATTATCGTGGCAAAAGAAGAAGAAGAAGAAGAAGAGACAGAAGGCGACCGTTCAGAGTGAACTACAGCCAAAAGCAACGCTGGTGTAGCAATCGCTGCGTTCTTTAACGCTCTACCAACTCAGCTCCTCCGCTCTAACCGTTTTAATTTAAGACCACCCCTTCAAATGTCACGAATACGCATTCCGTTCCGCGCCGTCTCGCTGCGAGATTGAAAACATGGCTTTCATGTAGGTACCCACTGTTGTCTGACGATTGCGTTGATGTTCCCTCGTATTACACCCGACAGTTTCTGTCCTCGTCAAACTCATCGTGCTTTAACAAAAATCAGATTCTGCTAATTTATTTTTGACTACGGTGTCGCGATCTCATTAAGTGAAAATATGGTTATATTTTGTCAGAAATGTCTCATAAAATTCTCGACGAGATAAAAATGTACCAACACACAAGCCTTATCTTTATTCTATTTAACTTTCAGAAGACATTCTTTGGGGGACTGTTATTAAGTCATCCTTGATTAATACTTCATTTAATAATCAAAAAGTATCGCTCCATATAATATACATAAAACCATAGGAAAACAGCAGCAATTTTCGAATTTTCGATTTTTGACACTTGAGATAATAAAGGGAATACACAAATAATCTTCAAAAATTAACGAATACCCATCGAATAACTAAATCATCGTCAAGATAAATTTAATGAAATTTAATAATTTTAACGCAATACATCACTTAGGTCAAGTACAAAAAAACGTTATTAATAATTATGACGTTGCGTGAGCTTGAGGAGCTTGAGGAGCATCTATCTCGTTTATAAGAAAAAAAAAATTTTTTTTAAGTTATAATAAACGAAACGACCAAGCGATAAAAGAAGCATACATTTGTTGTGTCTGACTAAATAGCGTATAACGAGAAATAGCTAAAACAACAATACTATTAATACTTCTGGGTATTTTAATAGGCCAAAATTAAAGAGTCGAAATTCGTGCCGAACCCTTTTAATCGTGTTTACGAGCGTGCTCTCTCTTCCTTTCTCTCATCTAACTCGCTCCCCGTACCTTCACGAGCGAAGCAGAGGTGCAATTTCCAGTTACGAACGAATGCAACTGATGAGAACTCCTCTCGAGAACTTCTCTCGAGGACTCGCTAACCTTGTTGCCGCTACCCAACGGCGTAAAATATAATCGCCGAGCGAATTAGAGCGAATATATTCTTCTTTTTTCTTCAGAATACGCTCCGTGAGTTTCGTGACCGCCGTCACTTCTGCGAAAGTTGATGGGCCGGCAGAATGGCGATGCGCACGACGCGACGAAGTAACTTGTTTAGAAAGTTCATCCGCAACCAACGCCAACATGTACAATAATAAACTGCAGATGACAACAACAATAAACATACAGAAAGAAATTATTACAGAGACATTGTTTTAAATAACATTGGATATCGTAAATGGGGCAGTGTCTGACAATGTGAGACGGGATGGAAACCGAAATAGAACTGGAACTTTTTTTCGAAAAAACATAAAAGTTCTGAGAATACGCATGCGAGACGAATCATGTATTATTTATATATTTTAGAATATACGTTATATATATTCTTTTCTCTATTTTCAACGATAAATAACGCTGTTTTACTCGCTTCACTGACTAATTCGCCGCGCAGATTGACAACGGCATTGTTATCTTTAGAATTTCGAATAGTGCCAAAATTATGTTAGATCCAAAAATTTTGATCGATGCCATTTGTCACGTTTCCGCGCGTTCCGAAGCCGTAATAATGACGAAACGCACTGTCGAGTGCCACGTCGACCCACATTTATAAATAGAGAGGTCTCATCTCCGACGAGGCGAAGGTGCGCGCCGTGTGTCATCCCAGGAATATCACGGCCGACCGAGTGACCGGCTGTGCCAGCGTGAATGAGACTGTTGCACGCGTGCATGCGTGCCGTGTATGCGTACACAGCATACACTGCGAAATTTGCTCAATTTATATAAGCAAAGAATATATAAACAAATATAAAAAAAAAGAACATACACTGTAAAAAGTAAAATGTTAATTGTAACTTAAAAATGTATAGTGGACTTTCTGAGACATGCAAAGATATTAAAATTGACACAAAATTGTTAATTCTAACATTTTTTGTCCCAGAAAATCCACTATACGTCTTTAAATTAAAATTTAACATTTTATTTTTGCAATGCATAAAAAAACCTCTTTTATGATTACAGTTTAATCTTATAATTATTAACAGCTGACTGAAATTGAACGCATAACACGTGTTTTTATTCACCTAGATTGGATAAATTCCATTTTGTATGAGCAAACAGTCGCGATTTACCGTATATAAGTTTAAACACGTTCGCGAAATCCGCATCGTGAACCCTGCGAAAAATCGGACTTTAGATATATAGTGTAAAACAATTCCGTAACGGAATGCGTGACGCTTTTGTTGTCTTTGGCCATGCCACATTGATTACAAGCGCGATGAAAAAGATAAAGCTTACAGGCCATACAGTGTATAAAAATAATTGATGTGGCGAACAAA
>Ga0157364_1006849_pt1 | contig 11754 bp, 2 predicted proteins | sample AttsexASBM2_FD_111476 | JGI IMG/M metagenome (GOLD analysis project Ga0157364, IMG submission 111476) | Fungus gardens microbial communities from leaf cutter ant in Ribeirão Preto, State of São Paulo, Brazil - Atta sexdens ASBM2 | ecosystem: Host-associated > Fungi > Mycelium > Unclassified ...
CTGAATATATGGTTGTGGTTCAATACAATATTTAAAAAATTTTTACTATGCATTTTAGTAAAATCAATCAAACTTATTATATATTTCATTGTTATATATATTTTTATTGTTGTTTTATTAATGAGAGATATTTACATAAAATTTTTCGAAATATGTTGTCTTAGGACTTTGTTATTTTAGAATAAATATTTTCAAGATAAACTCTAAGAAAAAATTCTCTCTGTGCAAGATTTAAAAATCCTAGTAGAGAAAAAGAAATTTAGCGGAATATAACTTATTGTGACCTGCACGATGTTTAATAATTTTAAAGTTACACAAGCCAGTAATCATATTTTACACAATTTGGGCTTGACGAAAAACGGCCCCGATTCGGTCAACGACCGTTTCACAAAAAAAGGTTCACTTCATAGATACTTTCGATAAGTGTGTCATCGATAAGAATGAAAAAGCGGAAGAAGAAGAAATTTTATAATTTATCGGGAAAAATATTCTTCTTCAGTTGATTCGTTTCTGGATCATGAAATTCGATATTCAGTTTTTGTTTTCAATCTCTAAATTCTTAGAATTTCACATCTTTTTCTTCTTAGCCGTCATCTTAAGACATTAATTATTTGATCACCAGTAATGTGACAATTATTCGATAAACTTAGCCGTGCAATTCACGCGAATCGGGTTACAGTTATTTAAAAGCAGGAATTTGGATGTAACGTTATACTTCGCCGATGTAATAGCGAGCGGTAATCATCTGTCGCTGAACAAGTCAATTTAATGATTTACTTTTATTTAGCAAAACATATATATACTAATAATTTAATGTTTTATTTAATAAAACTTATTAACTGTTTCTGTAATTAATTAATATGTTTCACTAAATAATTAGTTGAAGTTAAATTTAATTAATTTTAAATTAACTAAGTTAAATTAAAATGTATTAACTTTTTAATTTGATTACTTAATTTTTAATTAATTAATTAGTTATTTCCAACCTTCTTGTTATAAATAATAAAATTGCCTTTCCTTTCGCTTGTAAAGTCCGAGCATGTAAAGTCTGACGATGTTCGTGCTAATTGACTAGAACGAAGCATACATAATTCGACGAAGTGCTGGGCGAGTTTCAATCGATTCGTTGAATATGTTTAATTGTTAAATACATTAAACTCTCTCCTTGTAAGTTAAATGAATAAATTCATGAATACCATTTATACGCTTTATACACAAATTTGTGACTCGAAAACCACAATATACATACATATAATCATGTTTTACAGAATGAAGACGGTTATTTAAAAATTAAATTCAATTAATTTTTTTATGATTTTTATTATTTTATATTAATAATATATATTGTAAAATAATATTATTATTATATATTCTTTTGATTTCCATTCTTACTTTTTTCATCAATTCTTAATTTTTAAGACGCACTTTGCCACATGAATCTAAGTATTCTTTTCTTGCATTAACGTGTTAATTGCTCTTTTAGACATTTATGGAATTGCTCTCCTTTGCGTGACAAAAAATTGCACATCCGCCGACAATAGCATGTCTTAATTGGCGGACGAAAGCGACGAGAACGCACGTGCGTGGCGTATACGCGAGCAGAAAAAGCTTTTGTCGTAACGTAGCACTCGCGCAGTAACGGTACCTGCCACTTTCATTTGTACTCACGTATCTAATGCGATGCGCACATGTGGGTTGGCGCCGAGATACACTCTACGCTCAAATAAAACCGTAAGTCTTAAGCGCTGCGAGCCGTGCTCCGCATTAAATAATTTCTTTTCAATGAATATATAATATAGTTACGAGCACATCAGATGTGGCAGTGCACGCAAAACCAGAAAGTTCAAACGATGCCAGTATCCTTTAGCTACCATCCGTGAAAATTATTCAAGAACATTACGAAATCATTTGAAATGCTCATAAGCCCGCTATCTTAATCATTTCACGAGAGATCGATTTAAGAAACTGTTATTTTTCTATTCTCTTTAAATCGCTTGTATTGATTTTTAACTCTTTGGAACATATTGATGATTGGTTTATTGAACCAATCAATTCAATTATAAATCTCTTTATCAAAAATCTTTTTATTTGACGAACAGTTTAATCTTCTTACATCTCAAAATTTGAATTATTTTTATTAAAATACACTTAGTATTTTGTGTCATTTTGATTCCTTGAAATTATTTAGTGCCCTTTAATTTGCACAGTTAAATATTTAAATTAAATCTGGGTCTTGCAGTGCCAGTACCTGTACTGAGAAAAGAGTCTAGTTGCATTAATTGGAACTCTAATGGAAAATGGACAAATCAATTTCTAGTGAATTAAATTTGTTATAATTTTAGGCTACATTCAAAAATGTCTTCGAAAAAAATTTTATTCGAAATAATTAGTACACGTATATTATATTACGTCTAGTATTTTTCTCGGAGAGGACGTTTTGGAATGTAGCAGAAATAAGTAGATATTCTATCATGATAAATTTTGATTTACTTGATCAGAATTTTGATTTACATGAGCTCTAAACATAATGGAAGGTAACAGTGATAACGATAGAAATAGCGATAACAATAGCGATATGAACAGAGGAATTCAACATACGAGAATGCCTATGCTAATGCACAATATTAGGAACATGAAATAAGGCAATAGCGATAAATCCGATGAGTTGGAATTCTGTGTCTATAGCCTATCAATCAGCGTTCAGATTTTTTATTCTGTTATATGTGCTATAACTTTGAAGTATTGTGTTGTCTAGAAAGTTCGTGTCGATTTTGAAGGAAAATTGAAACGCAGAAGATTTAAATTTTAGTATACATTTATTAAATTTAAATCTTTTGCGGTACGAACTTTCCTGACAACCCAATAGATGAAAGAATATACTACGTACGAGATCTATATACGAAATCAGATTGGTTGGCATTTTTATTTCTTTCGGCATTGTTGCAACGAGAGGCGATAATTATATATCACTTATTTCTATAACATTTCTATTGCTATTCTTATAGCTGTTGCATTGTGTTTAGGACTTTTCTGGTTTATTCACTTACAACCAGAAATTTTTCTCATGTGTATGTTATAGATTTTAGCATTAGCTCTAGAGAGTTAATGTATTTGTTATAAATATTTCAAGAAAAACAACGCATGTTATAGATTAACGTTAATTCGTTCTAAAGAAGCATTTAATGACTATCTCGAAAATAAACAGATGCGAGGAATACTAGAATTTTCTCGGGGTAAACTCTCATGAATTTTGCATGAAGCTGCGTAAAATCGGGACATTAGTTTACACACATACGCTCGCCTGGCCACGTACAAATGAAATTCAGTTGAAATGAGCTAATATACCGCTATCCTAAGGAACATGCGGCTAACTTCGACAACGGATTTGCAATATGTCCCGCTCGTCGATACATGCCACAACAGTATACACATACAAACCCCTGGATTGATTATTCGCAATAAACCGTGTTCATCAAGCGGATAATATTGGTATGTGCAGCCATCGTAATCCGTTGTTCATATGTTTTGCTTCGCTTAAGCTTAACCAAGTGTGGCTTTCGCATCTCTCTACTTCCATCTTTCTTTTATTTGCTCTTTTATTTTAAAGGAGATATTATTTATAAAATCAACCAATCTCTATATCCAATTATTGAAATTTTGATTTTTCCTAAAATTTATCTTGTTAGAACAAGTAAATATTTATGTAAGAAAAAATAAATATCTAAATAAAAGAGTAAATTACATTCTACAATTAGATTCTGCCCGTAAATATTGTTATATATATTTAATAACTATCCGTTGTCATTCGTTTCATCTATATTCTATAAGTTCATTAATCGATTCGGAGTTATGTTTCCACTTTGAAAAAATTAATAATATTAATTTTTTAGCCAGAATCTATTAAATGTTACGAAATGTTATAAAAATATCATAAAGATGATTCTTTGTTGGGAAGAATTTAATGTCGTTGATCTATCAACCATCCGGTTACCAATCATCCGGCCGCAGAAACTATAAAAAGGATTAATCGCGCCGATGCCGAGTTGAAGGATCAAGGACGAAAGACCGCAGAGGAAATCATCTGTTCGTCCAAGTTCAGTACCCACCGTGACTAGGAATCCTGCGGCAACACAGGAATCACCAATCAAATCGTTTAATTATCTCTGTATAAATTATTTCTGAAAGTCCATTGCCCTCTTACAAAAAACGATACCATCGACTGTCGACCGTTGTAATCTTAACGAAGGTCACTCGCGCAAGAAAGTATGGCGCTTCTTCATATCTCGGAACCTTGAGACAGAGTCATAAACATACCTTGACTGACACCGCTCGACAGATCGCTGCTGTTGCTTCTGCTTTTGCTTGTGATGTTGTTACAAAACTCCTTCAAGTTGTCAAACTGTACGACGATGCATTATCTCCTCTTGATGATGTGATGGTCAAATTAAGTTCTCGGCACGTTCCACGAGATCACCTGAACCACCTGACGTCAATCAGACTCAAATCTCGCACCCTCGATCGCAAATCCGCGGTGAACAGCTGCGGCCACGTGGTCGAAGCCTATCGAGTGGTGTCTCCCACGCCCGGCGCCTCCTCGTTTCATCTGTGACCCTGTGACCTTCACGGGCTTTGGAAAACGCCCTTCAACCGATCTCCGGACATCCGCTCGGCAAACACGAGATATCATACGTCGCGTGCAACAGGGATCCGTGGATAGGAGGAAGATACCTCTCGGAGTTGGCAGCCGCCGGCTCGACCTGCTCGCCACGACTGGCACCTATCGAACTGGTTTTGCTCGGTTCGTGACTTCTGGATCAACCCGATCCTGATGTTCGCTTGTGGGCTCGCTCCCCCTGCACGAAGAATTGGCAGGCCACGACGACACGCATCGGCCGAGCGCGCGCGCTCATTCGCGTCCTCGTGAGAGAGAGAAGTTAGCTCCCCACACAGGTAAGAGGTAAAGCCGAGGTAGGTACAAACGACGGCAAGCTAAACTGTGGGACAACCATGGACGGTAGACCGTGTCGGGGCCGGCGCTTATCGTGCCGACGGGGACTCTAGCGTTCGGGCACTTCTCGAGGTGAGGTAGTGGCAATGACCGTTCTCTCCCGCGTACTTCTTCGTCTCCCTCGCGCGCGAAACGTCCCTACCTGTTCCTCCTTCTTCTCGGCCCCTTTTCCATCAACCTGTTGCGGAGGTTCCCTCTTCTACCTTCAGCATTACCACCACTACCATCACCTCCACTACCTAGACTTGAGTATCGTCACTGTAGTTAGCTTCCTTTTCTGCTCGTGTGTTGTTCCCTCACCCTTGGTTGCTTCTCTCGATTTCCCCACTACGACCTCGTTGTCATCGTTCGCAGGTCGATGGATGGTGGCTCATACTTCATCAATGATGTCTCCTTTATGTTAGTTCTTACATTTTTTTCTTTTTATTTTTTTTACTTTTTCTTTTCGATTGCTCTGCTGATTCATCATTTTTATTAAAAGATAATAGTGTTTCTACGATTACGATTTCATAGATATAAGAGATCGTAATTAATAATAATAATCCTTCATATATTCGCAATGTAACACAATAATTGACATAAAAAGATTTTTCTTATCAAATATTTTTTGTTTGATCAAACTCAATCTTTTCCTAATGACTTATTCATCATTAGACAAATAGTAATTTTATTGCATTATAATTTTATATATTGATAACATCATATGAGGATGCATCTTACAGCCTATTCTTTGTCAGTACTGTGTAACAATATACTTATTTATCTGAATATGTATATATATTTATCTGAGTATCTATATACCTTTGAAGAAAAATTTTATAGAAGTTGTACAATCCAGCTATTTTATTAGCATGTAATTAGATCTCTTTCATTATTTTACAAGAAAAATTGTAGAAGCAAAATATATTTTACGTTGTGTCAAATTATGATTGCTTGTACCACATAAATTTATCTATATAATGTACATTCAAAATATTTAAACAATTTTTTTTATTTTTGCTATCAGTGAATATATTTGGATGTTTAATATATGAAAATAGAATATTATATAACAAGTTTTATATATATTAATTTTACAAAATAACATATGACAAAATAATTTTATAAATAAGCATTTGTATATGTCCAACGTATGGCATATATATATATTTCTCTGCGAATTACCTGCATCAGGTAAGTCTTTACCTGTAGAACATCGCCACACGGTGAATATCCGCCACATTGCGTTTGTTTAATCAAAATAAAATGACCACGATAATGTTTTATTTTAAGAAGAATACGCTAATTAAATAATATTATATTTTATGATTAATAATATTATATTTTATTAAAATAAGAAGTAATGCAGAAAAACTAATATTAGTGGAATAAGTTATGTTAAATATATTCTTGATAGTTTTCGACAAGAAGATGCTAAAACAGTAATTTTATATTTTGTCGCGTAATTTTGTATAATCATTAATGCTTTCTTTTAATGTTATTTTCCATGTATTGTTCTATTCTTTTTATTCCATATCTAAGCAGAACAACAAGTTATTATGATATCAAAATGATGTCAAAATAACTTCAAAATGATTATTACAAGTCATTTTTCAATCGTTTCCGATTTTAATGTCATTTTGACGTTATCGTGACTTATCTATTAATCCTGTATCAGTTTTCTACCTTGATTCTTGTCAGTGACATTTTCTGTTAGCAAGGATAGAATGAATGGTGGGATTAAATCTCGGGGATTGGTTGTGGTTTATAGTCGAGGGGATGCATCGGAGGGTGCTTTCGTAGGTATATATACTCCTGTCGGCGGCATAGCGGCTGATTCGAACTACTGAAACGTTCGCTGCTGGTATATTCAGAAGATACCAGAGTATCGCGGAAGGTGAAAAAGAATTTGTAAAATATCAGTGAATTTAACTCGGTCTTCCTATACAAGTGAATATTTATCTTCAATTTACTATTTAATCTATTATACAAATCGCCACGAAGGTTTATTTGTCGAACGGTGAGTTCTAATTGTTATATGAATTTAAAAAATTATAATTTTGATGTCATAACTGATTTAAAAAAGTATTTGGAAAACTCTTAATAAAAATCTAACTGTAGATTTTCCGATTATTAAACTTATTGGAAACTTTTATAAAATACTTTTATAAAATATTTTTATAAAATATTTAAATAAATTTTTTTATTATTTTTTTTTATTATTCATAAAACTGATGAAATATATTTTATTAGCATTCTAAATGTATTCTATTAGAATTATAATTTTTATTTATGTATTAATAAATTTCAATTGCAAAACAGTCACTCTAAATTAATATTAATTTTCTTTCTATGCAAAATAAATTATAGCAGAATTATATTATTTCTTAGTTGAGATATAAATTACTGATATAGGTTATTCAATCTTTTTTAATACAATCTTTTTAAAATTGTAATTAAGATAAATGGTTCAATTACTAACACATTAAGAGATATTGTAATTTAAGTATATGAATATCTGGCTGATAAGACTTTAATGTCTTTAGTTTATTAAAGATATAACAAGAAGGTAAATATAATAAATATAATACTTAAACGATAAATGATTATGAATTAACAGTCAACAAGGAAGTTAAAATATTATATTAGTGTTATATATTCATTTTTGAATTTATACCATAAAATTGAGATGACAATATTAAGAAAAACTAAAAACCGTAAGCATATTATTGATATTAATAATTACATTGTAGCATTACATATAATTTATTTAATATACATTTTTGTTTCTTTTATTTACTTTTAAACCTAAGATTAAATAAAATCGTAACACTTCAATGTACTGTTTTAATTTTAATTTAAAATGACTTACTTCTATATTTATTATTTTTACATTTTTTACACACACACACACACACACACACACACACACACGCGCGCGCGCGCGCGCGCGCGCACGCACGCATATACTTATTGTATGCATATACCTGTTGAATTCTCTGGCTAATATGACAGATATTATCAATTAATCAGATATTATCAATTAATCTTGTTGTGAAACACAAGTTTTGTTTCAAATAAGCGTTGTAAGTAGAAATTGGCTATTTTCAGCAAAGAAAATTAAACAGTGTTTAGTGTTTAGTGATTTTTTAAATATAATTCCTACACTTAGATTTAACGATGAACTAAAGAGAATCAATCATATTAAAACATCACTGAGCGCTCACTAATCAATTTTGTTTGCTAAACGCTGCTATTTTATCGATCAGGTAATCAGTTAACGTGACAAATATGTCATCATCACAAAAGAATATACCTGAAAATCAAATTCCGTAATTGATTTGACAGCTTCGTTATCGCCGTCAGTTGTAATACTCTATACCACGTATATATGTATAATCGTATATTAGAATACGGCACAATGAATTTTGCATATTCAATGAAATTGACTCGCGACTCCCCTTGTCATTTCGCGTTTCGTCCGTGGCAAATTTATCTCTTAACGAATTTATTCCAACGATTTGCAGCCTGTCACTATTCGAATCGATTCCATAAGCAAATTAAAATTAATACCGCGTCCTTTGTTATTCACAACTTAAATAATTTCATTTTCTTTTGACAATTTATAATTAAAATTGCGATAGAGCAGTTCAAACTCAAAATAAAAGGAATTTTTTTTTTTTACGAAAAGAAAACAATTCAAAAGATTTATATTTTTATAAATTATTCTGCATTTAAAAAAATATAAAATATGATATCTGGTACAACATGATATTTGTAAGGAATAAAGGATTTCTTAACATTTCTCAAGAATTCTTCGATTGGTTCAGAGAAGTTGACAATATTAATTAATTTTGCGTTAATTGAACTTCTTTCTTACAAATCAGTCGCATTGAAGCGAACTCGCAGAAAAATCCGCAATGCTTGATTATCTCCAGCTTGTACAACTTTTATTACGTATTAAAAGATTTTTGATTATGTTTCTTTGATGTGCGTCATATATAAGACAGAAAATTTCTCCGTAGCGAAAAAAGAAAAAACGTCATTTCTATCGTGAATTCACGATAGAATATCACATATAAATATCGAAGTGTTATCCCAGCATTCTTTTGTATACAAGCGTCACCGTATCGTTGCAGCAACGAGACTACTACTTCAAACTGTTCGAAATGCGGACACGGATGAATCCTATTTGTTTCTTCTGTTGCTTGCTTGTTACCATTATCGGAATAACGATTACCTGTGCCGAGCCGGAACCCATGACTAGATTAACTAGACCACCGCAGATCACTAACTCAAACGTTCAACTACAGCGATATGCCGATTCGGTTAAAAATTTTTATCACATGTATGGAAAATCGAGGTAATTACGAGCATTGATGCCAATCGTTCCGTGATGCAAATCAGTGGATAATAAGGTTGCTTCAAATATAATTAGTAAATCAGTACACGATATATACATATGCTTGGTAATACTATTTGACAAGAAATGATTTACTTTTTTTCAACATCGGAACATGAGAGTCACTTTCTCTAGTATTTTTTTTGGATATAACTCTGTTTTCTAAATTGTCATGTCACAATTTTAAGAAATTTACAGTTAAAGTTGCAAAAAGAGCTATTTTCATATATTTTGTTATGTTATAACTACGATATGTAATGTGCTGAAAAAATTTTATCGTCAAAATTAAGAATGTCATTAAAATTTTCAATCCTCTTAAAAGAATTTTTTAATAAATGTAAATAAAATTTAATGGAGCAATTTGGAAACCGGATTTGTATTTAATATCCAAAAATTGTTACTAGTGTTTCTCTTATCGAATAGTATAATAGTTACTTTATGGTTGTTATTTTACTTTATCTCAGATTAAAGCAAGGTTTACATAGAATAAATAACAGATAATTATTACATGCTATTATGATAAAAGAATGCATACATGAATTTATTGAAACACTAGTAATTTCAATAAGTAATTAATATTATGAATAAAAGATTATCTTGAAATGTAAAAGAAAAGACACAAAGATAACCTAACCGTACGTAATAATAAAAATAGAATTAATCGTAGTACAGAAATTAAAAAATCGATCATCACATGAGCAGGCATGGCAAACGAAGTGATGTGCCATTGATGGAGCTGAATGCCACTTGGGAGACCCTGAAGATGATTCAAGATGCGCAACGGCAAAACGAACAACGAAGGCAAGAGAACATCAGACAGAACAAAGAGCAAATCCTGCTCCGCGACTTTCCGAACTCCGACGCCGACGAGTATACATTATATGATATTATACGATCCGGCTCTCTTTCGGATGTAATTGACAAATATTATAACGATGTATAATAAACAATTCCCAGAACGTCTTCCTCTTTCTCCTAATATCGAGATTAATTTTCTCTCGATTCTGAAATAAATCAAAATTGATTATTGTCCCGCATAATCGTAATGTACTATGTTTATCAATATTATGTTTTTGCTTTTTTCTTTTTTTAGTTTAAGTTTCGAATATCTTATCAATGTCAAATAGATAAAGGTGAGAGTATGCTTGAAAATGACAAATAGCGTGTCCAATGGGAATGTAATTTCACATCAAAATACATGAAGGTTGAAATTGAAAATCAATGCCTGGGATCAATGCTTGAAATAAATAGAATTATACAAATTATATGATATAAATTGACATAGCACATTTGTAATATTTAACCTTGCATAAATATAAATATAGCTTATGCAAAATTCTTTTTTTAACAATACCTAAGATATATAAGATATGTACATAATATAGATGAATTTAAACATCTATTTTAACACACATAGAGTTTAATTAATATACACGTATTTAAGTGATAAAAGTATGAAATAACGAGGAATTACAATTACTCTAATTTATTATAAGTAATGTTAATTAATGTTGAACAATAACTCTAACAATTAACAAGTTACAATACAATGTGACGGTATTGTTTAATGATAGATAAATTCATTACTTTATATATAAATAAATAATTACAGATAAACTTCTTATGAAGAAAAACAGAATTTTTTCTTAAAATTTATTCAACTCTAAATATTATCACATTACTAAGCGCTAAATTAATTATGAATATAATGATTTATAAGTAATTTCAATAACTTGGAAACTTGCAAACAATAAAATAAAAATAAAAATTGACATAAAGCTTCGACTAAAATGTTTGTTCTGTGTTCGTCATCATGTTCGAAGGTGCCATAGATTCCTTTTTTTATTATCATTTCTCATTAATCATAAAGACACGATTTTCATTAAATAGACGAACTCCACAAACAGCATCCTTCTTCCGTTTGCAAGTTTTTTGAACAGAATCAAAATAGAGAGGGTCAGGACATGGTTGAACCCATGCCACGCCACCGCTACACATACAGAACTTCTTGCAGTCATCGTTCGGAAGTAACACTGCATACTCAGGATCTTCTTCTGGACAAGTACCAATACAAGTAGATGGATCGAGATTGTCATACGTTGCGCGTTCATTATTTTCAGTGGTCAGAGTTTTCATCGAATCGTCATTGTCGACCGTTTTATCAATCATGAAAATACTATCTTGATTGTACAAACGTATCCCACAAACAGCATCCTTCTTCCATTTGCAAATTTTTTGAACAGAATCAAAATAGAGAGGGTCAGGACATGGTTGAACCCATGCCACGCCACCGCTACACATACAGAACTTCTTGCAGTCATCGTTCGGAAGTAACACTGCATACTCAGGGTCTTCTTCTGGACAA
>Ga0157364_1006850_pt1 | contig 11751 bp, 5 predicted proteins | sample AttsexASBM2_FD_111476 | JGI IMG/M metagenome (GOLD analysis project Ga0157364, IMG submission 111476) | Fungus gardens microbial communities from leaf cutter ant in Ribeirão Preto, State of São Paulo, Brazil - Atta sexdens ASBM2 | ecosystem: Host-associated > Fungi > Mycelium > Unclassified ...
TATCTTTTTTTCCATTTGGATTTTTTATGCTCCTAATGTTTTGGGGCATCCCGACAATTATATACCTGCTAATCCGATGTCCACCCCGCCTCATATTGTGCCGGAATGGTATTTCCTACCGATACATGCCATACTTCGTAGTATACCTGACAAATCTGGAGGTGTAGCCGCAATAGCACCAGTTTTTATATGTCTGTTGGCTTTACCTTTTTTTAAAAATATATATGTGCGTAGTTCAAGTTTTCGCACCATTCACCAAAGAATTTTTTGGTTGCTTTTGGCGGATTGCTTACTACTAGGTTGGATCGGATGTCAACCTGTGGAGGCACCATTTGTAACTATAGGACAAATTTCTCCTTTTTTTTTCTTTTTTTTCTTTGCCATAACGTCCATTCCGGGACAAGTTGGAAGAGGAATTCCTCTTTCTTACACGGATGATCACACCTGATTTGTTTTAAATAAAATAATATCAGTATATTCTAAATTATTTTAAATGATAATTATCTAATTATATGTTTCATTTTAAATGATTATCTATGATAATTATATGTTTTATAAAAATTTGAAATGATAATCACACCTGATTAGTTTCAAATTATGACACCTATCATTTACGAGTGAGTATTACACCTATAATTGACAAGCGGATGAGACTGATTTCATTTAGGAGTATTACACCTATAATTGACAAGCGGATGAGACTGATTCCTTCGTCCTCTACTTATGCCATAATGAAGCCGGTGGGACAGCTTATTGGACTGGTAAGCTTTCAAAGCCCGATGCCTCCTATTCAACTGTTGCAACTCCAGAGGCTTATGCAACAAGCTTGGCTTACTGAGGAGCACAACGTATACTCTAGCTGTCGAGTGAAGATTGCTCTGAACGAGGAGTAGTAAGTAAGTGTACGACGAAGCCAGTGGTGTACGTAAACGATGACAGATCACATGGTTTTGTACTGGTCAGCTTTGAGCTGTCGAGTGAGGATTGCTCTCTCTCTTCATAAAGGTGCTTTGGAAGCCTGCCTTATTCTTAGAGAAAGGGGAGTACTCTCTGATGTGCGCTATATTATTGCATCCTATTCCTGATGGAGTGATCGGGATTAAGCCGCGTGGAGATACTAAGCGAAAAAGAAAAAGAAAGGATGTTTAAAGCTTGTGTTAGCTAAAACCAAGGACTATTTTATTCGCTGGGTGGGCCTTTCGTACTCCAATCCGTACTACGAGAATTATTCAGCGCACTCAAATCTAGTGGATCTGGTTCAATATTCATGAAAAGCCAGGGTTGAAATGATCCTTGTTACGGAACCAAGACAACCTATCTTACTAATAATCAGAAAGGGTGAAGGACCTCCAAGGCCTATAAATAGAAGCTTATTTCAGTCTCTATTTGGCAAAGGGAGACGGGGAGGAACTTAGAAGTCGGCAAAAAAAAAGCTTTGAGTGTAGCATGGATATTTTTACAAGACTTGATCAAATTCCACAAGAAATCAATCAGATAGATAACGAGAAGCTCCAACTGCAGCAACGTCTGGATGGAACATATGCCCCCGTTAAATCCAAATTTTATAGGACAGCTTATGCTTCATCTCCAGAATCAAATACGCCTTCTGGAAATAAGGAAGAGGGAGCTTATCGAAGAACAGCAAGAGCTCATTGTGAGGGCTATCACCCTCGGTCCCCGGGGAAACTAGAAGAGTCCGTCGACTCTTTCTAGAAGATTGAAATAAGTAGCAAAGTAGTGTGTTTTAATGCATGGCTTTCTTTTTCTTTGTCTGGTGGAGATCTACTCCTATGCTTACTGGAGATAGACTCCTATGCTAAGTGTCTTTGTTTGGTTTTCTTAATATGTTGTGTTTAGTTGTTTGGCTGCTTTGTCTATGTGTGCGTAAGCTTCCTTTTTAATGTACTTCCCATGTAACGGCTATTAATGAATAAAAAGTGCTGGTCTGCTTTGTGCAGAAAGCTTCCATGCCTCGCTATCCTATCTTTAAAACCGCCACTCCTGATATAAAGGTCGTTAAAGCGCATTAACGAGAGTTAGATAACAAGCGAGACTAACGATTTCAAGTAGCACAATTAGCCGTAGAATAGAACTCTGATCGTAGAGCACTGAAGGCTACGCTTGCTCGAACATCCAACTCAAAACCTGCCCGTTTGCTTGCGAACAACAGCTTCCAGCTTCGGCGAAAACCTCCTATCTTGAATTCCAGTTTCTTACTGAATAACTACAACTACTGAAACTAATCTACCTAGAAAAAGTTCTAATACTGTAGCTCAAGTTTACCCTTGCTGCTTAGAACCTGTCATCCACCTAAAGATAGCCAAAACTAAGGTAGTTTACTACTTGCTTTTTAAAGGATTTCCAGTAGCTAACCGTAGACGCTAACTCGTATGCCGTTGCCTAGGTTCATCAGAGCCAGTGAAAACTGGGAACTCCCTAGCTAGTGGTTCCGGAGATCTTGGTCCCTACCTCGCTGAAATGCGAAGATTCCAGAAAAGATGTATTGCCATTCCATAGAGGTCGACCTTGAAGCAAGCATTAGTCCTTCATCCTCTATTCGAATGCGAAGTGTTGAGATATCCGGGCTGTTAAGCCAAGGACCTCCCGGAGTTCCGCCCTTTCAGGAGTTTTTCTTCTACCTCTTGCAAACCCAGTGCTGTATGCAAACCTGCTAACCTTACAGCTAGTGCGTCAGTCCCCCTCGTGATAGGAGTAGGAGTCAGTCTCCGCTCTACCCTTCCAGCCAGTCAGTCTACCCTTTTGCCAGAGCTAGAGGTCTAGTATTCTCTTGCTTACTAGAGTGACTTATCCGGTAACCGAGGGACTGGAATGACAGCCCTCTGTCTGTCTTCTGTCCTTGTCCTATCATTGCGCTCACTCAGTCCGGATGCACTTTATTCAGTCCTTCTATGAGCTAGCTTACCAGCTCGACCTCTGTCACTACTGCTTCGCTAGCCAATGAAAGAAAATAGAAGAACTAAAAAAGGCAAGAGAGTAAACTAAACTGAATATGAAGAAAGGAAGTAGTGTTTACTACTGATAGTGATAGCACCGAACTAGGCGGCGATTGAGAAGCTTTTCCACACTTGAGCGGGCAGATCAATTATAACCCTTACGTCACTCTCCCTCAAACTTGAATGCAATTGCCTTAAAAAAAGCAAGCAACTACCAGACAAGAGAACATATTTAAACCTATGTATCTCATATGTCTTTCATACATAATTAATTGAATTTGTGCCTAATAGACTCAATGGAGCCCTTATACATTACAAATAATATCTCATGAATTTTTTGGTGCTGCACTTACTTTTTGATCTTGACGAAATGGGCGAAACGGAATAGCTATCCCAATGCAACAAATATTTACGAGGTTCAGTAGCTTTTCGATGGCCTCCCTTGCATTACCAGGTAAGGAGTGGTTTTGTTGCCGAATTGAAAGTCTTTTTTTGCCAGTTCAAAAAAGAATTATAAAATACTAATTACTTTGGTAATGGCAATTGGAAGGATAGTAACTCCTATTTATTCATTTTCTATGTCAGGCCAGATGATATATGGATAAACGAGCTTTAATGCTCAAAACTCTTCTTTTTGTTTATTCTGGACCTCTCTATCTTTTTTTTTTACCCGTAATAGTGACCTATTGATCGGTCGGTTCAATAAGCATAAGAACCGAATCCAGATTGGGAACCTGAATTCGCCTACCGGCCAACTTGAACCTGGCAAGGAGGAGTAATTCTGCGGCAACTTTCGTTTGTTAACGAGAAGGAGATATAGAAGATTGGGCAACCGGCGACCGACCTTTCTTTTCAAGCCGGCGAGAAATCATCATTCGATTGCCAGCCGGAAGAGCTGCGGGATAGATCGCCAACTCTCTTTCACCTGGGACTAGGAAAATGCCCTGATCAATGCTTAATTGAACGAAAAAAATCCAATCTTCGGTGAGTGCGGAAAGTCGATCGAATACAGATTGAAAGCCTTCCGTTTATTTTATTTATTATATAATATATAAGAGGCTTGCTTTCAAATTCTATTATAGATAGAGAGGTCGAGTGCCTTTCTTCTCGGCATGTCGAGTCCTGGAGATCAAGTCTGCGTATTAACTGTTCAAAAATTCTCATCACAGCAGCTTTTTTGATAGAGCATTCTAATGATTTTGACCTATGAAAAAGTAGAGTCCCTTCGCTCCACATTCATGCGTTTAATAATAAAAGGTAAAAAAAAAATTCCTAGCTTGGATATTTGAACTGCTAACAACTACTACAAAAGCCGTTCCTCTAGAACAGCTAAGAAGGTACGTTCTTGTCTGGCAGCTGAAGGGGAAGATTAGGCTTGAGATTCTTATTTCATTTGCTTGTCTTATGTACGATATTCTCTATTGAATAAAGAACTTTTTCAATTCAGACAAGTAGCTAAGTCGTCACTAGACGAAGGGTTTTTTACGTGGTGCGGAATGTCCACAAGGCGGAAGGCAATTGAGTTGCCCAACCTTTCCCCGTATGCTCCTAGCTAGCCTTCTTTAGCATTTAAACCAGCACCGTATTCGTCGACTCTGTCTTCCCGGGTAAAAAGTTGTTTTATTATATATGAAATCATGAAGGTGCTATTGAAATGCTCAATCACTTCATTAATCACTTGACAGTTCCTCAATCACAAGCTCTAAAGGGCAAAAAAATCGAATCACCCCACATCCTCATACAAGAACTTCGCCACCTCTCTGGCCATGCCTCACCGCCCCTGCTTCGACCCATTTGTCTTAGCAGTATCCGGTAGACCCACGAGACAGTGCTTTCCGATTCGATCTTGTCTTCTTTCGCTTGGTTTCCCCAAGTGGTCCGGTTGGGGAGTACAGTAGAGAAGGCTCGTCGAGACCTCGATGCCGGGTCGTTACAAAGTGACTTGCTATTGCTGCTGCAGTGCATCTTGTTCATCATCCAGGAATTTATCGTCAATCTTTGCCTTCCTTCTCACTCCCCGGGTTTAGCTCCCTCCAGTCGGGAGAGGGTGCTTAGTAACTCGACCGTTAGGGAGAGGGGCAAGGCATTAGGGATAGCTGCTTTCGTCTCCAGTAATGGATGGATAAGGCGGTAGTGCAAGATTTCGGAGTTGCCGTAATGGAAGAACTTATTGCTTGCTTGTCCGGCCCTCTTCACCGATCTTCTAGCCCTACGAATCAAAGATTTCCGGGCATCTGGTTTCAAAGATAGATTGGTTAGTCGCCTTCTGTTCATTCTTACCCCTAACTACCGGACCCCATTGGTTAAGTTGAGGCAGGAATAGCTAAAGGGCTACGATCACAGGCCGGGCCGACCTTCCTCTTTATTATAGTCCAGTTGGAGAGAGACAAGACATATATGTGAACAGTTTCTTTCCCTTCTCCTCCTTTCCGCCTAATGTAATGCCCGACTGCCCTATGAGAGGGGAGATGCGTCCTTCCCTGATATCGATCTCTCAACAGCTTAGACATTAAAGACTGCCTGTGATCTGTCTTCCTGCCTTTAGAGTAGGAGATGGAAATTACTTCCTTTAGGGATAGTAGGAGCTGATGTTGGTTGTTGGCTAGGCTCGACTTGAACCACCGGGCTTACCCATTTTTTTAGTAGATCATGTCTCCGTAGTTTTTGGTATTTAAGCCTTCCATTTATCTGCAGCTAGTATTAGCGGTGCGCCCAAGAAAGGATCTACTTGAATCCCTAACCTAAAAGAAACTGTCTGTCCGAATGTGCTTAACCTCCTTTTATTTTACCTCACGTGCCTTCCTGTCTTAAGAAGGCCCCGGAAAGAGATTTTACATCTCGCCGTCCTAGATCGAACTGGCAATCAATGGGTGGATCCACTACAGGCCTAACTTATTATTCGATATAATGAGAAGCACCTTTATTGAACTAGAACCCTTATCCCCCAACTGATCTAACCAGTAATGTGATGAGTTCCGACCTCGAAGGCCCAATCCTTCGTCGTACGGAATGAGTATGACTTGGCTACAAGGGAAACAAAGCGCCCAAGAGATCTAGCTTCTTGGAGGACCGGTTGCTAGCCCCATCATCATCCCGAGCTTTTCACCGTCGGTCCCATAACTGCACGAGCCCTATGAACTAGCTCTTCCGTGTCCGCCGAACTGTACGATGGAAGGCGTTCAATTCGAGTATTGAATTTTCCCAACCGGGTGAGCACCGTTCATGTCTATAGTAGATAGACTCTACAAGGAACCTGGCTCATAGGAAGAAGGACATTTGAAGTCTCGACTCTCTATCCCCTCTCTAGTGCTGCTTACAAGGACCGGTTTCCCTACTACCGTGTCATGGCGATATCTGCCTCGAAACCCACTGTATTTTCTGACAAAATCCACCAAGCCTAACCGGTCATGACATCTTATTGATATTGATTGACTTTTAGGGAGTAAGATACATCGGTTAAAAAATTGAGTGGGATCCTCGAGGTTAGTTATAGTAAGTCCAGGCCTTAAGTGCACGGCTTACGAAAAGGTCAGCGGTTAGGTTGACCCCCTTTGTTCTGAATAGGAAGAGAATCACATTTTGATTCTCTGCGGGATCTCTCTTTCCCAGCCACTAAGGTTCCGTTTGGTCCTCTTATCCATCTATCTTGGTTTACAAAGTTTAAATAAGGGTTTTGACTAGTGCATTTTCTCACCAATTTCACGGGTTCTTTCTTTATGTACACAACCGCATCCGGTGCGGCTAGAATGCACGATTGAAAAAGACGGGAAGTTTTTCTAGCTTCCACTTATTATTCTTACCTAATTTTCAGTTTACCTGGTTTAGGTTTAGCTGCTTATGAAGAGGTTCCATCTCCAGTAGCTACCATAGCAACCTAAGCTAACATCAGAAACAGTAGCAACATGAAATAAATGATGGAAGTTCTGCAACAGCTAAAGTCACTCTAAGAGCTACAGTCACACAAGCAATAGGAAGAGCGGTTAAAAGCAACAACTCTGTGCGTACCTTCTGGTGTGACTAAAGAACTATAAGCATCCTCTTTTCTTTCTTTTACTATTCTTATCAACTCGTAACTCTCAGCTTATCCCGCGCTTGAGTGTGTGTCTGATACTGATACAGGTACTCCTATTGCTCCATCGGCCTCTCCTAGTCCCACTTCCTTAGCTCTCTCTATAAAAAGTCGATCCCTGAACGGTAGGCCCTTGACTACATTCCATCACCGTAACCAAGTTAGGGGTTCCCTTCAAGCTCTGGTGTCTCTTTCTTTATCGTAAGATGTTATGTATACGAACGAGTTCCTTGCTTATAGCTCTAACAGCTATATTATTCCTACTTATCAACCTTTACGGTGAAGCAGCGGACTTAGCGAGATTGGTCTGTTGCGGGCTATCATTCGTATCTTCAGTTACTTGCATCAACAGGAAAGTCATCAAGGAAGGCATAGGGCGAAGCGGGTAAGGCGGATTCTGTCCATCTTCCTTCTACAATGGGATAATTGGCTTCTGAGTCCTCCTTACTAGCAGCCTATTCTAGTGTCAAAAAGGCATTAGCAAGATTTTTCCACTAACGAATTCCTGCTATTCTATTCAAAGCAAGGGTCGGTGAAGGATACCTCATCCATCCTCTCTTTAGCCTATCCTGAAGATGATTAATAATCTAGCCCGGGCTTCCCTTCCTTAGTTTTATTATTTTTTCTCTTTGTTTATGCTTCTCTCACCACAACTTGCCCATGCAAGTTCCTATTTGGAAACTGTAACTGGCGGGACTGGGTCCTCCTCCCAGAAAGCAAGGACATCATTAGGGCAAAGAATGCTACCAATTCTTTTCTCTATGTAATTAGATGAGCATGGTACGTAATATCAGAGCGCAACATTTGCTCTTTCAAAGTGGTCTTTTTGCGAAGGGGCAGGCAATCCCTATAAAAGAGCTTAAGCTTTCGCTTTCGTTACAAACCAAACTAAACCTAAACTAGGGGTGGTAGGCGAGATAAGAAACTAACTAGCCATATACACCAAACACGCTAGCCACAGCAAGACCAACAGCTTTATGCGCAGAGGAAAACCACTGAGAGCGGAGATATAGGCTATGAAACAAGGTAACGATTGAACATGAATCTCCAACTCAATAAAAAGGCTTTTTTTTTAGCAGCCTGTCAAAAGCCTTTCTAAAGCTTTGAAGGTCTCCCATTCGACCGGTGCTGCAAAATATACTTATAAAAATTTTTTTAGAATAGTTTTGGGGAGAACAGAGGGAATCTACTCTCATCAGGGGAGTACTCAGGTTCAAATCCTGGGTGATCTCAATGGTGTGTATTGTCAGTCCCGGTAGAGAACTGATCGAGATGTTGAAGGCCCAGGGTGCCCTCAACACGTAGCCCATAGCCTTGCGCGGGGCGTTGTCGGCCGGTAGCCTGTATCAACGTAAGATCCCCTCTACCCGACTGACCGATAGCATCACGTACTTATACGCAAAGCAGCACTTTGCGCGCGAGAACATAGATTGAAAAACTGGAGGTTTTTTTTCCCAATGCAATGGCACCGAAATGGGGTCTGTGGGACGAGAAGAACCCTACACCAGCTGAGATCCTTTCGTGCGCACGGCATACCGAAAGCCATTAGCAACTTTGTGACGGGGGCGACCATGGATTAACTAACAAGATTAAATAGCAATCATAAAAAGCATGAATTGAACGTCTCTAGCTTTAAAAACCAGTGTTTTTTCGCCTCTAGTCGCGATAGAGGCCCTAAACTAGCTAAGCTAAGTACGTACGCAATAGCGCGGGAAGAGCCCCTACCCTATAGTTTGAAACTAGCTCTGAATCAAAGAAGCTAGCATAGCATAGCGAAAATATGCTCGACATTATTCTATATTATTATACAAGATGCTCAACCATTTCTCAAGACTATATAACTACACTCACTGGTAGCGAACAGCAGGAATCGCATACAAAAAAAAGTTCACACACAATAAGTATGCCAATCCACCGGTGAAGATAAAGGCACATCCTGAGAAAGAAACTCTAAAATGCTCGACGAAGGGCCATAGAAGTGCCTAAAGCGGGCTGTGAAGTGAAGGTCACAGGGGCTATCCGATTAAGCGTAGGAATTACTGCTGGAAGCCCTAGTAGTAAGCAGAAAATGAAAAGTAGCCCAAAGCTTATTCATAAGCTCAAGATAGCCAAGATGGATGGAGTAGAGCTAGTCTAAGACAAGACAGACCGATCTCTATTCTCCTGCTCGCGTTTACAAGGTTTCCCACTCACTCTATTGAGTTACAGCCCTTGTTGGGTTCTGCAAGAAAGCATCTCGATAGGTCCGCAACCTGTGCTGTGGTTGATGCCCCACCCGAGCTCTAATTCAATACTTGATTTGCCGGTTCTTCGTCCGAGCGGCCCCCTGAGGATGTGGAAAGCCAATAATAGGAGTGGTTAACTGGACTCAAAGGATTTCAACCTTGATGCCCTATCCGTGGCGACGCCTAAGCCGCTTTAGTAGGGACGGACTGAAATAGCCCATCATAGCACTCTAAGGTTCAGCAGGGAACTATTGAAGCTTCCAGCTTTCCACCTATATGGATTGTTTGAGCGTAAGTAGACACGATCTTCGTTCGGTACGCGTCCAGTCCAAACACAGTCTTGCTCCTCTAGCTCTCCTCTCTGGTTGCGTGTTCAACAACTACAACCTTAACACTGCGCTCCGAGGCCGCTTTTGACGCTTACACTGCTCCGGACAACCCTCGCTGCTTCGCCATAGAGTTAGGTAGGCCTCCACAAGCTGCTAAAAGATTTAAGTTTCAAACCAGGAATGAAGTCGCTGGTTCGATAGGACCAGGAGCCCTTATCTTTTTAAGAAAAATAGCTTTCGTGCGGTCTTTTAGTCAATTACTTCGATCTGATACCTCTCGATTCATAGAGCAAATGCGCATTTGTATTATTTTGAGTCTCCCCATCTCGATCTCTACTAATTGGATATGGGACTGGGTGAAGGGAAGCTTTATGGGAGAAAGGAGGAAAAGGTCAGGCTAGTAGCTAAAGGCTTTACTCAAACATATGTAATTGATTACGAGGAAGCCTTTGCCCCAGTAGCCAAGATGAAGTCTGTTCGTCTACTGCTCTCTATTGCTGCGAATCGAGATTGGCCTCTGTTCCAATTAGATGTTCAAAATGCCTTCCTGAACGGGGACCTAAAGGAAGAAGTTTACATGAATCCTCCACCCGCTTGTGGTTGGGGGAGGAGAACAAGGTTTGCAGACTTTGAAAACTATCTATGGGCTCAAGCAGTCTCCCAGGGCCTGGTCGGAAACTGAGGCCCGAGTAGAACTCCTTTGTTCAATAATGATATGGAAAAGAAATCCCGGAGAGAAAAAAAAAAAGAGTTCTTAAGGGCTCTATTTGAAAGGTACTGGCGACGAAGTCAAAAGAGGATACCAGCAGAGTCCGACATCCATAGGAATATCGAAGATCCTACGAATATACCGTTTACACAGCAGCACACACTTCTCACTCACTCTCTTATAAAAAAATAAGACTAGAGGTTGAAGTAGAAGGCTCAGAGACTACCGACTCAAACTTAGACTTGGATTCTTGTCGAAAGACTATAATTGAGCTTAAGAATAAAGACAAGTATAGCTTAACTAATATGTCGGCTTTCTCATCCTTCCGCCCTATCAGAGATCGATGGAAAGCTTTTTTTTTATCACCGCTATATAAGAGCATGCATCATCTGCTTAAAGAGAGAGGATAAGGAAGCGAAACCTCTGTGTGAAACCACCCAATAAAGTCAGAGATGTCCATTCATCAACCAACATGAATTTTTGATATGTACAGCTTCAACTCTTCCCTTTCTGAAGAAGTTCTGGCGCGGGTGCCTTTGAATTAAGACTTCCCTCCGCTCATTAGATTAGATCTGGACCGCTGGTGAATTTGTCGGATAGAAAGATCTTTTCGAAACCGAATCAATTGCTTGGGTGATCGCCCCTTAGCCTGTTGTTTGGCGAAAAAGACTCCCATGAGTTGTTTATAATGGGTCAAACTATCCCCTGGTAAAGGGATACTGGAGTCATAGCGGCGGCCATAACCTTTTATTCATTGGTTCATGTTGTGCTTCCCGACTAACTCCTTTTTCCTATGCACAGAACGAAGTGGAATCCAAAAAATGAAAGCTTATGCTGCCTTCTTTCGTAGCTCTTTCTCGTCGCACCCTTGTTGCCCCCCTCGGGTGGACATAATTGGTACACTAAATCTTTGATTTGGAGAGAGGAGATCATTGGCTCACTAATCCATGAGTCATTAGACTCCGCGGATTAATGCGAAAGAAGCGGGGAATTCTTTAACTTCCACATCCCACTACAAAATGGAGGAAAGGACCCCACCTAGATAGTTGGCTTTGAAAGACCAACGTATAGTTGCTCTCTTTGGCCAGGTGAGGATGAAACTCTTTCCTTACAACCCGGAATGCAATGAAGCTGAGAAAACGATCTTTTAATATGCGTATGCATATGGCTCACATCGAAGGTTTCATTCCATTGCCCGCCATCTGCTAGCATTGTTCTTTGGAATCGATTCTTTATTAATGGCCCACCCTTTCTTTGAACCTTGTCAATGATCGAACTTAAAGATATGAACTGAGTGCCATTTTTTGAGTAACTGAGAACAAGGGAGAGGGATATAGAAAGGATGAAGTAATGAAAGAGGAAGTCATTGCTAGTAGTAACGACTTGTCACGATCCATTGGTTCATATAGAATCCATGTCCTAGGTGTATCAAAAAACATTCTTTTCGCTAAGCGTATATAATAAA
>Ga0157364_1006851_pt1 | contig 11751 bp, 1 predicted proteins | sample AttsexASBM2_FD_111476 | JGI IMG/M metagenome (GOLD analysis project Ga0157364, IMG submission 111476) | Fungus gardens microbial communities from leaf cutter ant in Ribeirão Preto, State of São Paulo, Brazil - Atta sexdens ASBM2 | ecosystem: Host-associated > Fungi > Mycelium > Unclassified ...
AAAAAAAATAGGAAAAGCATACTTCAAAGGAATACTTTTACTTCTTTATAATCAGTTATGATACACCAAAATTGCATTTCAAAGTTAATATTACATATATAATATTTTATATTAATTAAAATTTTAATAATTCAGAACTTATTTTTTTTTAATTTTGTTTTTTAATTATGTCGTTGTTATAATAAATAAACGATACAGATTTGTAGGATACGATGTCAACTAGGCTTGTCAAGATTATTTTTATATTCACAGTTTCGACGCAGATTTTATACGGTGTCGTCACATTTCGGCGAACAGGTTAGACAGAAACGGGGTTTTTACGAGCGATTTTGTTGCTCCAATTCGTCGGTAGTCAGCACATTGTGCTCTATGCCACCGATGGAAGGTGCGGTTTTGCGGTCGTTTGCCGACTTCGAGGGCGTCTGCTACATGTTGAGAATAAATAAAAAGGAAAAGGAGGAAAACTGCGGGAAAGGGAAGACGTAGGCGAATAGGTGCGCACACGCCTCGTCTTTTAAAGGCTGCACGTTCGCAAGAATACCGGAAGAAACGTCGCAACCATGAACAGAAGGGAAGTAATGATGCAATGATATGGGAGACAATGTAATTAAATGTATATAAATAATTAAGTATACAATAACGGTAATTTTTATAAATATTTAATGAAGAGAGAAAGGAAGAAAAATAGACGTAATTTATCTGGATCGACGGAAGTAATTTAATTATTCTGATTGAATAATTTTTTAAGTGAGATATTCTATGTGTAAGAGCAATTTAATGATTCTGATTAAATTACTCTCACATAAAAAAATTCCACATAAAAGTTATCACTTATTTATTATTAAATTATACTTCAAAATTAAATTTAAATAAAATTTCGAAAATTTTAAAAAAAGAATTTTTGATTTAATTTTTTCAAGTTTATCATTTTTCAAAACTCTTCAATTATCATTATCTTCTATGACGTTATGATATATAAAGTTAAAATTATTAAAGATATATTATTGAAGCTATATTATTAAAGATATATTATTGAAGCTATTAGTTTTTACGTTTAAAACAAAGTTTTCAATGCATTAAATCCGATGAAGTGCATTTTTATTTACGTAGCTCGTCGCAGTTCTGAAAGGCGAACAGGAGGAAGAAACGGCGAGAGAGAAGTTGCAGAGCTCTCTCCGTGGTGTAGTTACGAAGAAAAATCTCAGTTATATTTCACACGCCGTCGAAGTGTCATGTGTACACGTGCGTATTCGTGCGGGCAAGGCACACTGGCATGTACACGCGTGTCCTGTGCTTCTCTTCCACAAAGAACATCAACCCGACCGGTATCTTCGTCCTCCTCGCCTTCGTTTTTCACGCCTTCATTTTTTCTATTTTTTTCAGAGACTCTCTCTCTCTCTCTCTCTCTCTCTCAATTGCTTTCCAAGGGAATGAAAATGAACTCTCGTTTCCCCTTTATTCTTTCCTAGTATCATATTTGTCCCTTAATGTTACCTAAAGCAGTCACTTTCTAGATACAATGCGAAAAACGAGCGAATGAAAGAGAATATATAAAGCTTTCAACGTTTTTTAAACCCAATAATTTAAATACTTTTAATTTTTATTTGTAATAATTCACGCAAGCTATCTCAATTTTATTAAAATAATTTTCAATTTTGAATTATATAAATATTGTACTAATTCATGTACGACAACAGATGTTAATAGAAATTAAGCATCGTATATAACGGATTTGCAAGGTTGTAGTGTATAACGTGTGACATTTAAGACTTGTATTTCCTCACTGCAGCCATGAATTATGACGCTACAAGCAAAAATCATGTGAATTATTCTCTGACAATGTACGTCAAAATAAATTAATTTTTTCATTTACCACGACATATTTGATACACGGGAAACCTCTTTTTTCAGTAAATCAACAAATAGCTGTAAATTCAAAATCGTAAGAAACATTTTCACAAATATAAGATATGCATAAAAAAAAGAAAGTTTTTTTTTCAGTATATTTTCAATATATTTATCAATCTATGTTATCAAAGCAAGGCAAGTGATGCCATAAGAATAAAATATTAATTTATTTCGATATGTAGTGTGAAAAATTGCGCAATATATATATTCAGTAATCAATAATGACTTAATAAAAATCGTAATGATGTAAAGTGTATTTTTAGTATAATGATCTTGTTATAGATACTACTAACGAAAATATCTATGACGCATAATAAGAGAAAGTACAATTATCTATGATAATTACGTTAACCATTAAAATGATGTTAAAACCGATGGAACGGTAACATCATAGAAAGCGAAGCAAAAAACGAAGTACATACGTTATGTTTACATAACACTCGACTTCTCTTAGATGGGAGAAAATTTGCTCTTCGGAGCGCAACAATAATGACAAGAAACAACAGCTCCGTGTGCATAGATAATCAAGTCTCTTCCGTTAATTGGTAAGCGACACGATAGTCGATGGTAGAATCGAGACATAGGCAATTGATGAATATCAGTATTTACACTCTCAGCTTCGTGAATACGGAAGCATCACTGGATCGACTATTACGCGAAACGGCAAGATAATTCCTCTATACCGTGCATTGAAGATGATCTGATCACGCTCGGCTAACTCGAGGACTTCGACGTATCAATAAGCATTAAAGCAAAATGAACGCCACACGGAATATCGATGGTCAGGAAGAAAACGCCTTTGTGACGACGAGAAATCCCGTTCGTTTCCAGTTGCATTACAGTGAGAGATTTGGTATTGAATTGAAGCGTGTACGCTTCTCTTGCAAATAATTTTCATTATATCTGACTCTAGCTCCTTTTCTCAATATTAGAATCACGTACATATGGCTATGTGTGTTATTAATTAAGTTTCTCAGACAATAAGAGTAATTCTGCGAGATTAGATAAATGGTGTTGAAATGCATCTTGTGAAGGGAGGGATATCATGTAAGATCACACAATGTAAGTTATCGAAGCATGGCTTTCTTGGCGGATTAATGGCAGACAATTTGGGAACAATTGAGAATGGGGCGCATAGTTTACTAATTGTCGATGTGGAGAACGATTATTACGCCGCGAAGAAGCCTTTGGCAAAGTGAGGCGTGAGTAATCTGAGAAGATACTGTTAGGTATCTCACACAGAGGGGCTTCTCTCACGTGCCGGAGGCCAATTCCCCAGGTCGCGCGTCGCATACCTAACACGCGATTTGATCCGTTTCTTTTTGAGGTAGGTTATTACCGTATTCCTTGGAGAAGAGGCTAAGTCTTCCAAGTCTCTCGGATCCGCCCATTTCGTTTAAGTTAAATGGAACGTGCGACCAGCCATTAAATTATCTTTTAAAAATATAGATACATGTACCTACTTGCGAACTACGATGCTGGAGATTAAGCGCGCGATGGCTGGAACGAATTGCGCATGTTATTAAAAATGTTGGTCTATGCAGAGATATATGTACTACTTAGAAAGGATGAAAAAAAAAATGAAAGTATTTAAAAATTTAGCTACATAGAGCTGAAAATAATTTTGTTGAATCCACCATCAAAATAATTAACGTAGGATGCTCAAATGATCGCGAAAATATCAACAGGACATGTTTTGCAGAATTGCTTGTTACGCTTGAGTCAATGAAATTATTATTATTACCTCTACATTAATTTTTAAATATCTCATGTTTCAAAATAGTTCTTTCCATATTTTTAAAAATTACAACATAATTTCTTTTTCCAAAATTAGATGTCTGCCTAGACCTATTTACAACATTTTCGACATTTCACAACTACATTTCGCAAAAAAACATGAAATAATTAGCATCAACAGTTATCAAAATGCATTGAAGAGCTTAAATTACAATTTTATGATTTCCATGCGATGTATTAATTTTATTATAAAATTCGTAGAACGTTTCACAAAAATCTGTTTTTTACGAAAATGCTAAAAAGATTTATGAGGATAGACATAGATAGCAAGAATTATTCCTCCCTCTAAACTTATTTTCTCACTTTTTACTGCTAAGCTTTTACTAAAGTACTTATAGGAAATTTTTTTCTTTAATATACATAAGTGCAGTTTAATATACATACTGTACCGCATATGCATTAAATGATATTATCTTTGCATGCCTTATCAATAGATATTTAAGTCGGCTGACATACTTTTGATATACGCGATTCGTCTCATATTCCATTATGTCCTCTCAGTTATATTCTCTTATATTCATCTGTATGTTATCTTTGACAATTTCACGCATGTCAGGCTGCATTTTCTAATGGCTTATCTACGTCACGATAGATTTAAGCGTGCCTAACAGCTCGATACAACGTGTATGTATCACACAGAACCTGCTTTCGCTATTATACTATAATTTACCTCACGCGTAAAGTAGAGAGAGACCTATCGTAATTCGCGCAAGAAATCGGCACGCATAAAATTATGTATCGTGGCGATTTGTTAATTTCACGAGAAATCGATAACCGCGATAATCAGCAAAGTGACCACCGTTTAACGGTCGATATATTGCTTAAGCGTTCACTCAATAAAACCGTATTTTTCTTTAGTATATCATCCATTTTCTAAAAGAAAACTAGCTCGCGTCGTGTTATAATAAAATATTTTTTGTAAGATTAATTATAAAATAATTTTAGGAAACTATATTCTATTTTTTTAATAAATATTTTTATTTAATAATATCATATAGCAATGATTATTGCTATATTGGTCTTTCTAAAAATATTACGCTATTATCCCTAAGGTAATTATTTCTTTCTCAATTTTAAATAAATCCATCAAATTTTTATTTTACTATTCATTCACATCTTATTTCAAATTAAAGTTTATTAAATTTAACAATCCTCCCAACTAAATATATAACTTTATTTAATTCCTAAATTTATAAATATTATAAACTTATATATAAAATTCTATAGGGTCTTCTCGTCCCATAATACCATTTAAATATTTTTTGTTATTGATAATATTTTATTATTTTAGAGATTGCTCTATATATATATATATATTGTATATGTAAAATAGATTCGTTTGAGATATTTTTAACTTTTAACTTTTCTAAATTATTAGGAAATCGAATTCAATTTTGCATTTTTCGCATATTTGTCGAGATACTTCGAGAAAAACAAATTTAAACAAATTTTATTTAAATCTTTATAATAACATATTTACTTGTTTTTTTTCCAAAATCGACTGCAAGTAATGTCTGACACACTTCTCCCGACACCCATGTTTGAGTCACCTAGAACGTCTGTTCATCGAATTGCCTGAGGCGGACGGCGTGCGATTGCCATGCGTGATGAGCACGAGAACCACGAAATTACGCGAAGGGGTCCTGGATTGTCGGATCCGTGAGAATTACCATTTCTCGGCTCTGAGGTAAGAAATTCTCACGAGTCGCACACATGCGTTCAATTCTCGTGCGTTCAATTCTTGTGAACTGTAACGCGACTTTGTCGACGACGTTGTGGGTAAAGCAAATGTAACTTATGGGAATTTAGATGTTGTCAGTAGGCGAATCTATTCTATTTCATTAATTAACTGCAGAACTAACAAGAGACATATTTGTATCTCTATACAGAAAGGATGGATTTGCTCGCTGAGAAAAACTTTTAGTTGAAATGGACGAACCAAAAGATTCTGATCATATCAATCAGAATTCTAGTTATCTTAGAATTATAATAGACTCACAATCAGTCACAATCAGAAAATTTTGATTTATTTCATTTTCAATCGGAATTCTTACTATTGCAACCAGATTCTTTTTCCAATGCTGTAAAATATTAAAGAATTTAACTAGTTACAGATGTAAAAATAATAATATTGAATTATCAAAATAATTATGTATTAGAAGCTCAAACTGGTTGCTAGAATGTTAAAACTTTTTGCAACATTGCCCATCATACTTGAAATTCCTATTAATTATTTTGATACAAAATTATTTCCGAATCTGTAATTAATTAAATTTTTCGATACTTCAGCAAGTTTTTCTCTATGTATAACATTGAAAAAAATTTTTAAATTTATATCAGAGATTTTAAAATAAATGCGTTTTAGAAATTGAAATTTGAAGTTTATAAGAAGATTTAAAAAATTCTCTACATCATCACTGTACTGAAACTAATTATTTTCAAAATTTCCACTTTTTTCATTGTTACCTTTTATATTGTTTACCTTTATTATACTTCGTCTTATCTTTTTAATATGAGTTATTAAAGCTTGAGTATTTCCAAGAACATATAATATTATCGAGCTACTGCATTATATATTATTTCAGCATGCATATCAATCAGATTTTGATCTATGGCATTGACACGTGCATTGTGAATTATTTGAGGAATCTAATCAAAACTTATTTTGATCGTTGCATTAATAATTTGATTGCTCGCAATGAAGGAACGTCTGAAAATATTATTTTCAGTAGATATATTTCGAGTCATTATATATAATGTCATATATTATCGAATTAAGTAGACACTTATTAAAACACAAATGCTTGTGCGTATATGCGTGTCTTGTCACGTGAAACATTCCCGAGGAACACAGTATGCGTAAATCTCTGGATTATCCCTGTCCTGTATGTAAATGTCGGTCACCAGCGCGGAAACACGTGACGGAAATTAATGGCATTGACCAAAGCTCTCTGATTGCAATTTCGAAATGGGGACACTCGAAATCGAACGAAGCATTTGAATACGAATCTGTCATCGCGAAATGAGTAGTGGAAAACAATATGTGATTAAGCATGTTTAGCCTTGACTTTCAGAGCTGTTTCTCATAAATGACATAAACTTTTAAGATCATTAAGATTATTAATTGATAATTGTTAATAAATTCTTAAAACTTAATTGTGCATTTATGATGGGTTTCAAATTTGTCAAAGAATGGAGAGATTGTAATTCGCATTAAATTTAATTGTAAGAATGACAAAGAGAGAGGAATAATTAAATAAGTCTGAGTATCAAACAGAATAATTATAAGCATTAAATAACTTATTAGACTAAATAATTGGGAGGCTTGGAAATAAAATATAGTCACTAATAATGTACAATAGACAATGAATGGAATTACGTGCAGAAGACGTTTGATGAGTTAAACAATAAATGTTTGCGTTTTTTTTTTAGCATTCAACAACGCAATTATTGGCTGCAATGAGTGATCGTTAATGAGACTGATTGTTTTGCGAGGCTATGATTATTGGCGAATCACGACATGTAATGTCTAGTCATCAAAGTTCTCTCCTGAGTTACTTTTTAAGCGTTTCTTTGCGATTCGCATCATCCCTTGAGTAAAAATAAAAATATCGATTATATAAAGATCATGTATCATACAACGTCAGACATCTCTATTATATTTCTGATATAATTGCGATAAGAGATATTCTGACAATGAAAATCGTCAAATATTTCATGAGATACTGTAAACTTTTTCTCAGAAATAAATCCCAGGAAAAATCGTATAAATAATTTCTTGAATTTTCTTTTATGCTGAAATAAAATTTAATGTATAGCATATCAATATATAATTTATTTTCTAACTGAGATGCCTCCACGAAGATATCGCTTGTTAATTTTAATCATAATTATGTGATACATGTTTTGTATGAATATAATACATATAATTAGAATTCATTAATTTAATAAATTAAACAAAATTTTATTCTAAATTCCCAACATTCTACTTCATTTGTAATTCAAATTAACAATTTACTGTAGTCTTAAGATAATGGAAACTTCTGAGATTTATAACAATTTCTCATAATTCATTCAGTTTTAAGCGCTATATATAAAAACAATATTATTTTTTAATATAAATGTTTAGAAAATATTTTTTTTTCAATCTGTATTTAGATTTCATTTTACACTAAATGTTTTCGCTCAATAATGCTAGAATTGACAACAATTCTAGCGTTGTTGAGTGAAATTTTTATATTAAATATGTAAAAATGTTTTGTGCTTATAATTAGATATACTTTAGAGTTTATTCTCGCAATGTAATTGGAAGCATTGTACTATTAAGATTTGGAAGTGTATTATAAGATCGTCGTCAATGAAGCCTTTCAATATCGGCTTATTTTTCAATCATCGGAAAGATTTCTCGAGAGAGGTCTGATTAATTTACTAATTTAAATGCAATCGTTATCAGACGCGATCTTTGACTGTGCATGAGCCGCAGATCGATAGTAATTACGGCCGCATACGACAGAATGTAATTGAAGTATCATCCAGAACAACATAGTCGGAAAATAAATCCAGTATGAAGTACTCTCGACCTCCTTCTACTCTTATTCAGCAATAATCTTCGCCGTAGCGCTCAGCACGTTGCATCCTAGTGTAACTCAAAGATGTACTGCTACGCATATTACGGTTATTTTTCTATAACGGAAATAACGGCAGCTCGAGTACGAACTACGAAACAATAGAAACGGTGTATCTCCATATTCTGTGCGCATTTGCATACGCTAACCGTTAGAATTAATGCGGAGATTTCACATTCGAATAAATTAAAAATTATTTATTATAATTCTCTTTTGATTTATAAAATTTCTAAACCTTCTCCGGGGATACCCAAAATACATACAACAAATTCCTAAATCAGTTGGAACACATGAGAACAAAGCAATCTCCAATCTAATTACGCGTTTATCTCAATTGCAAAGCCTCAATTATTTTTTTCAAATCTTTTTTGTTTATTAATTCGTTATCAGTTGTGTCGATTAATCAATACCTCAAGTATCAATCAAGATTTATTCTCAATTTTTTTTGTATCCGCTTTTCTTTTCTCTATTCGATTTTTCTGTTTAATTCAATTGGCGAATTATTATGTAAACGTTATAAAAATTGGTCTTAATTAAACGATAATACTTTTTTATTTTAAATATTTTTTTCTACAATTGGATAACTTAGTTCTTATTTTTGCAAGAATTATTCGAATGAGAAACTATTACTTTCAGTATCGTATTTCGTAATTTACGTATTTTATGAAAAAGAAGTTTGTAAAATCGCTGTGAGAAAATCTCATCGATATAAGTTTACAGCGCAAGAGCGCAACGCTGTTAATGGCGTGGGCGATTGCTCCATCGTAAATGCATGATGGAACAACTCATATGGATGTGTACGGCCGTGCTGGCTTAACGTTTTTAATCGAAACGATTAAAACCGGTCTCGTATTGCCAAGGGTCATCGTGTTCCTAGATATTATATAAGGGACTAAACAATCCCTTGGGATTTTCAAGGAAAACATTAATTAAAAATCAACGTTTTATTAATTAAATTATCGCGGATAAGTAATCTCGTAGATACTGTATAAATCTGATGAAAAATTGTGTAGATATGTAGTTATATAATTATGTAGTAAGTACAGTAACCGTAACAGAAAATAGAAAAATTAGATTTTAATAAATGTGTTCCTCTGATTGTGAGTTTTAAAAAAAAGACAAGAAAAATTTAGATTTTATCAAATAAAAATTTTATCAAATAATTTATAAAAAATGTCGAATATAAAATGTATTGTACAAGAAAAATTTAATAAAATTCTGGTAAAGTATAATTTTAAGGAAAATTAATTACAAAATAATTTGTTTACGTAATTATGATTATTCTAAACAAGGGTGGTGCGACATACATGTTAGCGTAAGCAAGAAATATTGTGTACCGAGCACAAGAATGCAATCGTTGCAGAATATACTTTCAGTTTACATTTGCTTAGTTTGCTAGAAGATGCGGAAGATTCTGCGATGATACTGGATACTACTTCGCAGGCTGCGATTAGCAGGAAATGACTTATGCTTGCCGATCCTTATCGTAGCCGACCTTTCTATTTGCCAGTCTATTATGGTTCAAAGATGCGAAATACTAGACGCATGAGTGAACGCATAGTTTTCGATATGATTTAACGGTAGGCGGATGCGAAAACATTATCGACATTTTTATCGATGAGGATCGAAGATACGTAAGGTATTTTACGGTTAATGATCGACAAATAAGCGTTCATATGATTATACAGATCAATATAGATCCGTTTTTTTTTTAATTCTCTTTACTCAATTCGACTTTTCTCTTTTCTTCTCCAACGTGGAGAATTCAACTAAAAAAAATAAGTTTTATTTAATTCTTATAGTGAAGATCTGAATTTGACTAAAAGTTATCAAGCAAAAACGTTTTATTTGTAAGGGTAAGAAATAACTTAAATATATACACGGTTCTAATTATAAAATTTAACAAAGACTTCTTTTCAAAGAAAGAGAATAATCATTTTTCGTAGCCTTCAGAAATATCATTTCATAATTTTAAAAGTTCCAGGTTATAAGTGTAAAAAAATTATTTTAATATACTTTATCGTATCTAAATCAAAGCGGAAAAATTTTATTTTATTCAAAACTAAATAATTGTTAAAACTTTTTCAGTTTTCAAAAAAAATTTCGTATGCATAAAATATTTAATTACCTAATAGAATTTAATTTATATTTAATATAATAATAATTTATTAAGAATAATATATTTGCATTAATTTTTTTAAATTTAATATATTGTTTTTAAAATTTATATTTTATAAATATTTTAGTGATATTTTAAAATAGAATATTTATTAACGCAAATTAATGTTTCATCTATGTTCTACTATAAGAATTTTTCGTTTTTCGATCTATTATTTCTTCGTTTATTATAGGACTTTGGAGAAGATGTATTTGCTTTCAATGCAGTTTAGCAAGAGGCAAGGAACAGGACCACCGGTCGTTGATAGTGGTTCTACCAGCAATCCACCGATGTTCATAAATCAGCATGGGGAATACGTATGAGATAATGATGAGGGACGAAGACGATGATGAAGAGTCTATGTAGAAGCGTCTGCATGTTACCACTGGGACAACTGATACAGCAGGCGATCGAGAATTTACGACGCGCGATAGTATCGAAATGGAAAGTCATAGGCCGTCTTTAGAATTACAGAAGGTTTATGGTCTAACCAGTGTGACTGATAATCAGCAAAATTGAATGACAGTTAGAAAATTGGATGTCTGCTAAATGTCGAGATCGTAGAGTTATTATACAAAAACTTTAATTATTCATTATATTATGCGTGTATGTAAATATAAATATATATTGTATGTACATATATGTGTATCCGCATTTCTGAACTGATATAAAGAATATATAAGAATGAAGATGATGATGAAGAATTTATAGGAGTGTCTAAACGATATGGACGAAGCTGCCGATACGACAGGTAATTGAGAATTTATAGACTACGATGCTATCGAAAAGGAAAGTTACGGACTGCGTTTAGAATCACGGAGTATTTATGGACGTAGTATAGTCCATTATAGTATCGCGATATAGTTTCCAGACACAATCTCTTATGTTAATTTGCATTTTCTAAGTTACTATTAAAAGACATAGATTGTTATAGACAATACCAGTATGACTAGATGCTTATAATATTCAGAACCTCGATAACTGAATCTTAATGTAAGAAAGAAAAATGAGAGAGAGAGAGAGAGAGAGAGAGAGAGAGAGAGAGAGAGAGAGAAACCCTTTCTGCACTAATTTCATTTAATATTAATTGAAGGAAAAATCCTTTAAGAATACTTTCCTCAAGCTTGATAATATCGTATAGTATTTTTACGTTACCGTTTTATGAATTATGACATTTTTAGGAAGTCGATATAAACGTAACATGAGGAAGATGACCACATTACGCGATAATTGTAGCGATTACATGATTAATGTACTGTTAAA
>Ga0157364_1006852_pt1 | contig 11751 bp, 6 predicted proteins | sample AttsexASBM2_FD_111476 | JGI IMG/M metagenome (GOLD analysis project Ga0157364, IMG submission 111476) | Fungus gardens microbial communities from leaf cutter ant in Ribeirão Preto, State of São Paulo, Brazil - Atta sexdens ASBM2 | ecosystem: Host-associated > Fungi > Mycelium > Unclassified ...
ATTAGTTATGTTCGATCCCAGCCCTGTCAAGCAAAAAGGGCAAACTTTTATTGCCCCCTGTAATTTCTTGTTTCACAAATCTTTTCCCCCCCCCCCCTCTCCCGGTTATCATCGACTAATATATGTTACGATATTTTTCGATACTTTTGCAATCCAAGTAGAGGTATCAATCATATTAAATTTAAGTAGTTCTTATCAAAAGAAAATGTATCAAACCACAACGATATTTTTGAGATATTCTAAATTTTTTTTTCGAGCTTTGATATTAGACAGCAAAGACTTTAATATACATTCTGTTTGAATCATTCAAAAATTTTAAAGAAAGATAGACTTCTTAGGATTGTGCAAATTTTCAAGAATTAGCTCTGAAAGAAAGTTTCTTGGATTTCAGATTCTTACACATGAGAAAAATGTCTCGTTGGAATTCTGATTGAAAATGAACGGTTAAATTTATTGGACTTCTAGCTGAAAATAACTGAAATTCTGATTGTTGTAATCAGAATATTCTGGTTTGTCATTTTCAATCAGACATTTGTCTCAGTGTACGCGGCAGTATTGCTAATATCTCATCTTTTAATTGAGCATCCCTCTTTTTATTTTACGTTTTTTGCTTTATTTTTATGTAATTTTTTTTCTTCATAATTGTACATCATCAAAATTATTTATTATTATTGCCTTATAACATGTTATAAGGCAATAAATTATATCGGATTACAGCAGATTCGAGATAAATATATATATATTTCTAGATTTCATGCAGGAGTAATGAGAAAGTAATTCGAGAGTGATTCTGTTACAGATATATCTCATTACAAATAATACCGCAAAATGTGTGTGTGTGTGTGTGTGTGTGTGTGTGTGTGTGTGTGTGTGTGTGTGTGTGTGTGTGCGCGCGCGCGCGCGCGCGCGTGCGTGTGTGTGTTCTATATTTATGTAGGAAAATTGTTCAATCTATAAGGACAACTTTACGGATAAGCTAATTGCCGTAACAGTAGCTTTGCTCGATGATGCGATTAATTCTGCGACAGCGTCGTCGATTACTCGATTAACAGCTTCTCTTTGACGCCCCTCTCTCGACATGGTTTGTGATTATTGAATATTTAACATTGACGCCTGTCCGACGTTTGACTTTGCTTAGAGAGCGTCGTAATCGTCGCGATGCTCGCGGTTGAACCGACCTCTTAGCCTTTGTCCTTTGTCCAGATTCGATATTATTGATCCTCCTGGAATGCATCGTCCATAATATTCCATTTTGGATTCCGTTAGCAGTTTCTCATCATTGTACCGATTTAAACATAGACAAACAAATTTCACGTTTAAATTAAGAAATTTAAATTTAGATGAACAAATCGCGAACTTTCTCCTGATACAATTCTCATACATGTCTCATATCTTCTAAAGATATTATTTTATATCACGAGAAATATGTTTGTCTTGCGTCGCACTAAGTCGAGCCATCTTCATTTTGCTCGCAGCAACGTAATTTTCGCATTAATGTACATCTCAAAAATGTGTTAATCTCGCACGAATGATAAATTTACTCATCGCCACAGGGAACGTGAATCGACAGAGAGCGGCGATATGGTATATGACGTGTATACGGCGCCAGATGCATTGTGAATTTTTCCACAAGGAAAAAATGGCGCGAAATATTAATGAATTTAGTTAACGAGCGCATTGCGGTTTCTCTGATCGCGTTATTATGAAATGGTATTATAATATAGTCGCCGGGGCATCAGCTTCCCGCTGGGCATAATAAAAATGGCTGCGTGATAAAAGAGCTAGAAATGGAATTGGATGGAATTTACGTATTTCGTGATTTATTTGCAAAGCAAACATACGGTCATACACAAAATGCAGTCGTGCAGTTCCCACCTATTCGCATGATAATCAATAAATTGGTATACGTGTTATTAATTGCGTAATAAGATATATAATTAAGCGTAATGATGAAGTGTGCAATAGATGCCCGTGATTAATGTTCGCTGCCGGGACATCGAATTGTATATTCTATTTTATTACGTATTCTATTGCATGTTTTAATTTATGCAATTGCATATTCTATTTTATTAGAAAAATTTATGTATGTCTGCTTTATATTTTATATTATTGTACCAAACGACAAATGCTACGACAAATTGATTACGTAATGCAAATTACACGATACGAATAGAAGATAGAATCAATGGCTTAATTCGATAAATGAATTTTCGTTGTTTTTCTTTCTTAGGAGGAAAAAAGGCTTTACTTAAGTCTTTGATGCATCATCAATCACGTAACTCGATCGCCGAGGATTTTTGGTGCCAGCGGATAGATGAGGTGGATGGATACGATTTTTATAGCGCATCTTGTCATACAGAAGGCATTTTTTGTGACGGCTGTCGATGCGTGAAATAAATTGAATATAGAAGAAGATACCATAAGAGAATTGCCTTGTCAGATAATGATATAGTATCTCGTTCTGATCCTTCGGGCATCTTAAATATAAATAAATATAAATAAAGAGAAGACTGACATAATCGTGCGCGTATTATTATATAATAATTATTGTTGACGACGAAATATGTTCGTGAGAACATCAATGTATTTAGCGAAAATATTTTTGTGCGTAACATTTCGTTGTTTCCATCAAAAATACGGATTTTTTTCATGTGGGATATTTTATATCGATGTCGAAGGGATTGAAAATGTAAATAGCAATATTTTTATGAAATGATATCACGGGCGATATTAGCTTTTTATCATTAATGAGTGTTGCAAAATAAAATTTTGTTATCTACTGTTCAGAAATTCTGGAATTTATTATAATATTTCAATAATAACAAATATTGAGATTAAAATGCTATTCTCTGTTTAAATTGACAGTATAGTGATATAAAATTAAGAGACATTGATAATTATCAATAAATTTTTCATTCGCAATACAATTTTATCGATTGTAAGAATTAAAATTGAACTATTGAAGGAAATTCAAAAAGTACAATAACAAAAATAAAATGGACAATAGGAGTCGACGTATAAGACGATACGTATTTATAATTTTAACAACGCAACGACAACCTAAAGATGTAAAGATAAAAAAATAGTGATACTTCATCGTGATAGTGCGTCACTGTTTCTATCTTTGCAATTTTATATATAATTGTCGTTAAAATTAAATGTATTTATTAAGCTAAATACGCATTGTCTTCTGTGTCAATTCCTATCACTCTTTGTTTTTATTATTGATCTTTGTTAAATTTTCTTGTTGCATTCACAAATTTTATTTTTTTGATTCTCCTTTTGAATGTCGAGATACAGTCACGATGAAGTTTCATACAATATTTCGTATTTGGAACATGTTAAGCTGTGTTGTCACATGTAGTGAAAGCTCGTGACGAACTCGACCAATATTTTCTGAAAAGCCTCCAGGATTTGTGGACGGATCATCTTCGGCTGCTTTATGCTCTCGAAAGCAGAAAAGATCCGTGTAAGTCCCAAGTAGGAAATATGAAAGAGGAATGAGTAACAAGGTCAACAATATACGTAAAATATGACGATCATATTTTACATGCATTTTCAACAATAAATATTACGAGAATTAAAATTATGAGAACTTTTTTATATAAAAAAATACGAAAAATGAAGACAGAAAAACTAAATCAATTTTTCATTAGATTTAAAAAAAAATAAATTTTTTTATTAAATTTTTACAATTAGGAAATTTTTTTTTTGATATTGTTAAAAACAATTTATATAATGAAATATTTATTATATAATTTTTATCATATATTTAGTACGAATATTTTCTCATTTCTAGTAGTAAATTTGTACACACGTTCAATATAATCCGGTATGGTCTAGTGGCTAGGATACCTGGCTTTCACCCAGGAGGCTCGGGTTCGATTCCCGGTACCGGAATTTTTTTTTACTAAAATTTAGTCCGCATTTTTTTTTCAAATTTATATATCCGTTATTCGATAACAATTAAAACATATAATTATTATTTATTATTATATATACATTAAGAGAAATTTTATATATGAAGAAGGATGGTCCGAAACGTTCACGTTACGTTGTATTTAATAAATGTAAAAAAAATTTAACTATTTATAAGTTTCTTTTTATATTCGATCATTGATTTTTATATACATAATTTGCTTTGCATAAAACGAGTGAACTATAATTTATTATTTATTACTTGTATATTAATAATGCTTGAAATATAGTAATAACACGTGAGAGATTATTTTTTTCTTTAAAGATATAAAAATTGGAACAATAAATATATTTATATGAAATATTAATTATTAGTGATAATAGTTTATCAGAGACATCTACTTTCATTGTTGCTTTTTCTTTTTATCTTTAAAAACAACGTGCCTGAATTATATAGAAATATTTCATCACGGATAATGGATTATATATAATAAAATACGTAATTTTTTACTTACTTGAAAGAAAAAGATCTTGGAGGGCCTGGGCTGCTTGGCAGAGGAGAGCCCACGTTTCTGCAGCAGCAAGTCCTGTGCCTCGCAGGGTAAGAACATCCCCTGCCACTACTGCGAGTCCTGGGCCCCCGGTCACATCTGTCGGCATTCTATAAGCAAGGAAATATTTTTACCTAGTATTTTATAATTTATTTTTAAATTAATTTATTACGTATTCGTATGTAGATTACAAAAATATTCGATAAAAAATTAAATCATGTACATTTTTATGTGGAATTTTTTAAAATAAATAGTTAACGATAAAATTTTATTTACGTAAAAATATGAAATGAAGATACACAAGAAATTTTAAATACTAGGACGACAATGTTTTGTTTTGTTCTTATAGAATGAACATGCGTAGAATCTGGGAAACAACACGATGGCAACGTATTTCATAGCTCGTATCGCGAATAAACAAGCCGCGGTATGCATATTAAAGGTATCAAGCTTGTTGCTTGTTCAGTCCGTTTATATTAGCTCCTTTGTTCGATGTCGCCTTGACGTATCGAATGAAGCGAATGAAGAATTATTTTGTAAAGATTACTCAGGTTTTTTTTTCATCATATGTCTAAAAGTCTAAAAAGTGTAACAGACACGTAGATATATATACATTTTCATTGCAATGAAAATGTATTACATATCTATATGATGGAATCTTATTTATATCAAAATAATATCTTTGTTATCGGCAATTGTTGCAGATATAATTTTGAAGAAGTCAATTCATTAAATTAGATAGAATATACTTTTTAGATAGAATATACTTTCTAGATAATTTTATTTTTTACATCATATTACTTTTTCTATAAATTTCTATATGTACATTTCAAAGATGATTTCAAGAGAGAAAAATTATTATACAATTATTATTACGTAGTAGTAAAACTAAAATCATAACATTATAAATAATAGAAAATAGAAAAGAATACTAGTTTGTAATATTTCGTAAATTATATTTTTTTGGTTAAAAATTATTTTATTTTCTTTCTTTCTTATCCTTGGAATAAGAAGAGAGCACCGAGATATGTACAGATGTACCGTGAAAAACTCAATTTCCTCACGGATTTATTTTTAATCAAATGTATGACGCGATTCTTCTCTGTCTTTGGGTTCATATATAAATTATAAATCTAACAACCACGCGAATTTTGACGTCATATGCACATCTCGAGGAACAATCATCAGATATACCGTCGTCAGAGAAAACAATAGACGTCAGTCCCGTTTTCAACTACGTTCTCCTCCGCGACTGCTCTTTCAAGTAGAGTAATCGCTATCGTTATCTGCCTTTCTCTGTTTCTCGCTGATTTCTGCTCGACCACATTATGGAAAAGGGGACCTGTCTCCTACACGTTTGCACGACGCATAGGTCATATTTGGATTGTATCAAAATTTAATCCGCCACCTAATTATTGCGTCAAAATGTTTAACATGAAAAGCAAATACATTCATTTACGTCTATTATATTTCAGTCTCATGAAAATCACAGAAGGCTTCAAAATTTTAGTGGTAATTTCAAAATTATGTCTGCCTGGATTTAGTATAACTATGTTATAATGATTAATGAATAATAAAGAGAATGATATTATGGCTAATGTAGATATAATGGTCTCTCTTAATATCTTCGGTATTAGATGGTAAATTCTAATAATTGTGTAATTATAGAATTATTTGTTCAGTTATTCTAACGTCGTTATATTACGCTACATGCCAATACAATATAATAGCCAGCATTTATGTATTACAATGCACTTTCAAGCATTACGAAATGTTTTTAAAGACATTTTAGTATTTACAAATACTTCCTCATTCTTCTTACATCTGAATTTATCATACAAAGTAAGAGCAAAAAGTATTCAAGGAAAATTTTTATGAAAAAAACTTATTTGTAGAAAATAAACATTAATTAGCAACTTTTATATCTAACTTTCTCGTAAATAATAATTATCTTTGCTTGCCGTATACTTTCTCCAATCCAATAAAATAAACGTTTGCGTATTATATCGAGAAATTCGATGAACAACGAGCACACGCATGAAAATTTTAGATTATCGGGTTTCTCACGAAACTAGATTTCAGATAGTTCAGAATCGATATATTCGCGGTCCCGCAGGCGTGTTTCGGTCTCCTGTACTTTCTCACACTTCTAACTTAGTCAGCTGCGATTGTCCTCTCTATTATGCGACAATCACGTCTACAAGATTTCTGTTCGAAAAGCTGTCTTCATTTGAAATCGCAATATAGCTGCAGTAATTTCAATGAAGTTTTAATCTTCGGAAAAGTTTCGATATATTTTATATTTTACAAATTGTTACTAATAACAAAAAGTAATCGAAGCTATAAACTGTCAAAGTATGTATTAACTGTCAATAATAATATTACATATTACTTTACTTTCGCGTGACACGAAGAAAATCTATCCTCGAAGTAAAACATCGTCTCTCGCAAATCCTAGTTTTATGAGACAAGTCGTGAATTCTTTGACCGTTCTCAATTCGTTCGATTGGTATGACTTTAATTGTAATTTGTTCCGTTGCACGATGGTCAATTTACAACGTATCTATCTTTATTCGATCGAGCATGAATATTTGTTCCGTACTGACGTGTATTACATAATTATCGCCAGCATTTCTCTATTCGGCATGTGCGCAATACTATACACGCTATTTCAACTACAACGTATGAACTTTATTCCATGAAATTCTAAATCAAACATAATGAAGCGAAGAAGGCAAGACTTGGTAAAATAACTGATACGACTTATTTAAAATAAAAAATATAAAATAAGTTCCAGAAACTTATTTAAAATATAAAATTGTAGAAATCGGTAAAATAACTTTAATACGACTTATTTGAAATGAAAAATATGAAATAAGTTTCAAGAACTTATTAAAAATATTCAATAAAAAATAGATCGTAAGAAATTATGTAAAATATAAAATAACAAAGAGCTCGAAAATGCATTTATTTATTTAAAATATAGAATAACTTTTAATTAAAATATAAAAATAACTTCTCTTTTATTTTAAATAAGTTTTCGAAAGGTATTTCTTATTTTAAATAAAAAATAGATTTCGAAAACTTACTTAAAATATAAAATAAGAAATATATATTTTAAATAAACGTTTCAAATAGTAAATACAAAATATTTTAATGATTATATATTTTAATGATTTTGTTTATTTGAATATATGCATATGCATTTAATAATAAGTATAAAGTTTCAATTTTTTTTATAGTCTATAATTAATACTTAATTTATAAGTATAAAGTTTCAATTTTTTTTATAGCCTACAATTAATACTTAATAGTATTACTCTACGCGAACAAAGTGGAAAATCAATATGGATCGTACATATATTGTATGAGTAGTCTCATACCCCGTACTGTACTTTATCATAAATATACTATAATTTAACTACTCACTGTCACTTTTACCGACGGATTGGTAACATAATTGATACAATTTATTTAAAATAAAAAATATAAAATAAGTTCCAGAAAATTATTTAAAATACAAAATCGATAAAAAGCTGATACAACTTATTTAAAATAAAAAATATAAAATAAATTCCGAAAACTTATTAAAAATATTAAATAAGAAATAGGTCAGAAGAAGTTATTTAAAATAATAAATACTAAATAACTTTTTAATTTCTTCTTTATTTAAAATATATATTTTAAATAAATTTATTTGAAATAAAAACCGAGATCTGGAAGAAAATCTTATTCAAGTCAAAGATGGGTCTAGGTGCCTAATAATATTTTTTTGATGCGAATTTTACAATTTTCAACTTATGCAAACTGTGCATACACCGATTATTTGTCGAAACAGTTTCAAAACCGACTAAACTGTAATTGAATGATGTAATATCAATTAAATTAACAAACATAATTTAATATTAACATCAAACATAATCTTTGAAATATAATTTGTCTGTAGTAATTAGACAATAATTAGAGAGATTTATTCTGATCGTACAAGACACGGTTATTTATAGCATTAATGAAAAGATTTAGCCTCGATTTAGCCTTTCGTTCCAGACGATCTATTCCGCGATTGAGAATCATCTCATATGTTGACATTGGCTTACACGTCTCTAGATATCTTTCAATCGTTTTTAATCAATGAACCGTCGTGAAATATAGTGACTTGCGCGATGATGAATATCCAGGTTCGTGCATCCTGCAGTTCAAAGTGTTAGATTGCATTGTGATGGAATTTATTGCGGATATTGCCTCGCGCATTCGCGTTGCAACATCAATCATATTTTCACCTTTATAATTACTGGAGGCTTTTAAATTGATATTTCATTATTGCCAATAATGACATGTATTGTTTTTAAATTTGTTTAGAGTTAATTGATTTTAATTTTTATAGGTCTTTATTCTTTTATTGTTAATTTTTTTAACAAGCGTTTCCATGTTAAAATCATTTTCTTAATTTATATATTATCTACAATTTATTTGAATGTTGATCTCTTTAGCACTTTATATTCTAGCAAAGCTGTTTTTTCTGTGTAATGTTCTGATAATTAAATTTAGCATTAAAAATATAATTTAATGCAGAAAAAGAAAAGCGGATGTATACGTTATTCTTCTTTCGAATGATCCAAAACTTTGTTGTTTTTGAAAGCTTTTCTCCATTTTTATCCGTGTCAACACTTGCCGAAAAGTTAGAGCGTTAGTTTGAAACTTTTGTTCTTCATTAATATCGCTGTTTGTGATCCTCTATGGCATCGTGTATCAAACTTGATTTCTCTCGGCGGCGAGCGCAAAGAAACTTTACGGAAATATTAATTTTCCACGACAAATATTCCATTTCGCGAAGCCAGGAGCTGGTTTTCCGCGGAGTCAGCCGGCGCTAAAGGAAAATGTCGAGAGCAATTAACGAGCTAATTCGGATAACGGTGCCGAAGTCTCCGTCGTTGCTCAACGCGTAAAGTCAATTATTAAAGAGAAAGATCAATATTAACTTTAAACTAGGCAAAATATTTTACTAAATACATCAACTAGGAAGGTATGGGGTTTAGAAGAAAGATTATGCATGGATGATTATGTAAGGAGATAGGCATTTTTCAAATACTTGGTATAGAACGTTATGGCATATGGGGCTGAAATATGGGGATGAGAGAAGAGGGAAAATCTGGAGAAGATTATGCTGGATTATGTAAGATGGATTTTCGGTATAGATTTCTGCACGCCAAGATATGTGATAATGAGAGAGCTTGCTATGGATAAACTGAGGTTAGGACGAGGAATAAGGGCCATAAAATACGAGAAGAGAATTAAGAAAACAGACAGATAGTACATTAAGATGCTGGAAAGAAAAGGAGGAATACAAGTGAGAGGATTTATAGAAAAAGGGAAGCTTTTATAAAAAGAATGGAAAGATGGGAGCAGTGGAATTATTTAATGGGGATAATTATGATTTTAGAAGAAGAAATAATTAAGAGGAAACGAGATACTCAATAAGGCAATGGGAAGATAGCAAGGACAGCAAGATACAATGAAAAGTACAAGAAGTTTGACATAGGGAATAAAAGTTCCAAATATGTAAAAAAGGAAAATTTAACTAAGATAGGAACAGGACAGAATGTAAGGAGGCTAGTGAAACTTTGGTACGGAAAATAAATATTGGTTAAAGAGGAGCGGAAGAAATGTAAATTTTGTAGAATAGATACAGATTGCATGGATGTTATGTTAATGAGTGTCAGAAGTAAGTAGCTGGTTTAAGGTACTAAGTAGGGATAGGAAGAAAATATAGAGTAGACTTTGGGAGCAAGGAACTGGACTAAAAAAATGTGAGGTTCTAAGAAAGGTTGGAGAAAGAAAAGGAAAAGGAGAATAGATATGGATAGACGAGTGTGATTAAGTTATTTTGTAAATCAAATCCCTTCGTGGCAATGTAAGCTGAAGATAAATATTCTATTCTATTCTGCTAAATACATCTTTATTCGATGTTTTATTAATGGATATTTGTTAATTTTGTCTTAATGTATTTTTGAAACTGATTTTTTTGTAGATTTGGAATTTGAAATGTTTTAATATCGTAGAACAGTTATCGGCTTTTTAATTTTTTTGTGTAGTTTGTTGTAAGTTATATTTATTTTACAAGATTATAATTTGTTATTTCTATCAAACACATGCAATTTGTTTTATATTTTATTCGATCGTTCTAAGAATTAAATTATTCTCGACATACAATGGACAAATGCGCAACTATTCATGCAACTCGGTCACCTTTTATGCAATGCCCGAAGCAGAACAGCATTGAATTATGTAATATCGAATTCAGTCGCACAAATTGAAAGAGGCAGCCTTGAGTGTTTTTGACAGACTTGATCATCCGATAACTGGTTCCAGCTAATCAGACGTGCATCGAATATTTCATTTGCTGTTATATTTCATTGGCGTTATTAATTTAATTTTCGTTATTGCCGTGTGCTGTTTCTAAACCGCCAAATCGTATTTTTCCGATGTCAGCACGGAAACACATTTACAAAAGACAGACAAATGCGCGCGTAATAACCTTGATACATCCATTACGAGTGATCACGGAGGGTAGGGCGTTTAATTAACGGACAATCAGTTAGCGATGACATGGGGGCAGCCACCATTCTGATTTCACGCGATTTAATCAGGACGCCGATCAAACTGCACGGTGTACAATCATACAGGAAGTCCCAATCCACGTTCGTAATCGAATCAGCGTTGTGCATGCAACTTCGGCGTTTTCAATCGAGAACATCAATGGAACAATTTAATCGAGAAGCAGTCAAAAATATGATGCCTATATAACTGGCAGAATAATCCAATCCCGTGTGGAGAATCGATTTTCAACAAAACCGAACGGTTCGTCGGCTATTCGTGAATCGCGCGGAGCGAAATCGGTGCTTATGATGCGTCTATCAGCGATGGGACGCTATGCATAATCTCAATTTGTGTCTGCCTGCGATCGTATGCATTCCTATACCCACCTTACACATTGTCGATCGGTGTGTCATAGCGCGGCGACGTTCGCGCTGTGATGATCTCGTGCGGTGCGAAAGCATGCGCCCGAGTACCCGGCAGGTAGTAAACGAGGCAGGAGACCCCGACGAGGAACAGGAAAAACAGGAACACGAGGTCGAACATCAGCAGAGAGTTCAAGGTCATCAGCTGCATCGTGCGCGTACAACTTGCTCCACCATTACACGCGTGCACCCACGCACCAGCAAACCCGTCGACGTCTGCTACCACCACCACCACCACCACCACCACCACCACCACAACCACC
>Ga0157364_1006853_pt1 | contig 11750 bp, 2 predicted proteins | sample AttsexASBM2_FD_111476 | JGI IMG/M metagenome (GOLD analysis project Ga0157364, IMG submission 111476) | Fungus gardens microbial communities from leaf cutter ant in Ribeirão Preto, State of São Paulo, Brazil - Atta sexdens ASBM2 | ecosystem: Host-associated > Fungi > Mycelium > Unclassified ...
ATACAATTCAGAAAAATTAAGGGGATGTTTATGTTTAAGAGCTAATTTTAAAGATATTTTTTGAGAATTTTTTTAATAAATAAAAATTTAGGTATACTTATATAAAGACTAATATAGAATATAATACGAATCTAGAAAGTGTTTACAACGTACATGTAAAAAAATATTTATAATGTTAACTTTTTATAAAATAGTAATAAAATGACGCTAAAGTTAAGCTTACATCACAAACACAGTCAAACAATGATCAAGGTACAAGTTGTATCATTAGTCTAAAAGCAAAAAAATGTAGCTTTTTCTTAATGAGTAGATAATTCTCGCCCGAAATAGGATAATTAATATCGTATGCATATTTTCAAAATGCGACGAACAGTTTAAAGAAATAAATCGAATTTTCATCTTTCCTCTTAATTGACTTTCTAAAATAGAAAAAGTTAACATAGACCATTTATTATTCAGACGATAATGATATATTCTCTATATAATAGTAAAAACAGAAGTCAGTCGAACTAATATTTTTTTTTGGAATCGTGATCATCATATTCAAAAACACGGTTTCGAGAAAAAGGCGTTTAAAATTTTATGAAACTTTTTTATTATAATATGCCAAAATTTTTAAACTTATTATTAGTCATCTATTCCAGAACCATACAAGACACTTTTCTCTACTTCATAAAAATTTTGTGTTGCTCTCTCCTCTTGAATAGCAATCCTTGTATCTTTTGAGCTTATGGACGTTTTTATTAATAGTGTCCTAAGTAATAAATAATTTCGTAACTTTGAGTCTAGAATCGATTCAACATTTAAACGAATGTAATTATCAAGTTTTAAATTTAAATATTGATTATTAATTATTCCAAATTATTGTGTAAAATGTAACTGGTACTATAATACCTTTTCTTTTATTAAAAACACATTACAAAAAAATATTTGTTTTAAATTGTTTTTAAAAAATGCATAAATTTAATTTAATCTGTTTAGATATTTTGAAAACAAATGTTTTAAATAACTCTGAAAAGAAAGTAGTATTATGGCAATTACATTTTACAAAATAACTTTAATAATCAATATTTAAGTTTAAAACTTGACAATTACATTCGTTAAAATGTTGTTGAACCGATTCTGGGCTCAAAATTAAAAATATAATATGTATTACTTAGGACACTATCAATGATTTTATGAAAAAAATGACATCGATCATTTTTGTTCCGTTTTTAAAGTATTTAAAAAAAAATTTTGCCTCTGAAAAAAAATCTACATGCTTTTTTTGCTTTTTTGAAAAAAAAAACTTTTTTAGGAAAAAAACATTTTTCCTTTTATTTTAATTTTTCTGAATTCTATATATTTACAATTACAAAAATTTTAGGACTAAACACAGAGTGAGCCAATTTCTTGTATAGAAGTTAGAGCTATTTATAGAGTTGTATAACAAAAAAGTATAACAAAAGTATAACAAAAGTATAACAAAAAGTATAACAAAAAGAGACCATTGGAAATTATAATCCTCTTATTTTCATTTTTGTACTAAAAATTCATTTTTTCGTAAAAATGAAAATATGAGATACAACTTCCAATGTGACTTTGATCTTGACAAATGTTATCCATGATCCTGAACAATATTTAAAAGGTTTTAGCCGTCGGTTAGATACCTTGCGTAATGTTAATGTCAGTGATACTGTAACTTTCGAACCTTATAACTCGAAAAGTACTCAATAAGAAATAATTTTAGTACTGGAAAGCTTTCGACATTGGTTATTAGATTCTGGAATCAAACAAGAGTGTTTCGTTTAAAAAATTCGATATGATCTTGATCTGACTTTTACGATGCCATCCTAGATCAAACTGATAAGATCAATAAATAGATCTTTTTGAATCCTACAATTTTTGAAACATTTTTCTAAAACTTACATTTTTTCCGAGATATTCAGATGTCCCGATCTTTTTGAGACACCATTATATATGTGTGTGTATATATATATATAAAATGTATGTATATGTAGCTACACACGCAATTTAAAAATTATTACAATAATTGGTTTAATACTAAAAAATACTAAAAAAGACTGAGTTAGCGAAACGTTAAACTGTTGTTTGTAAAAATATGTCACGAATAAATCATAATTTTTAAACCGATAGATGAAGGATTTTTTTTTTTCGCTATAACGTGCAACGTAAGCTTGCAAAAGTTTTTAAGATAAAATTGCAGAAAAGGGAAGCAACCTCCGATAATCATGATGTTGTCAAAGTTATGACTGTGAGTGATCTTGAAGAAGTTTCAGCCATCGCTCGTTTTTATCATTATGATAAGTGCATAAAAGAGGAATAATTCCCAATGATTTCGACTTTGACGTATGTTATGAAAGTCATGATCTTGAGTAATCTCCAACAGATTTTAGTCATCGCCCGTTATTCGTTAAAAAGTTATTAATAAAAAAGTTTATCAATAAAATCTAACTTTTGAACATAACTGTGCTCCGATGAAACAAATTCCCTGCTTTAACAACACAAAATACTTTCTTATATAGTTTCTTATATAATTTTTGCGTTTTTAGAGCAGAGAATTTGAAACACAAATTCTTTGTTTTAAAAACACATATTTTCCACTTTAAAAACATACAAATTATATAAGAAATTATATAAGAAAGTATTTTGCGTCGTTAAAGCAGAGAATTTGTTTCAGCGGAGCACAGTTGTATCCAAAAGTTAGGTTTTATTGATGAACTTTTTGTTAATAACTTTTTGATGAATAAGTGACGGCTAAAACTTGTTGGAGGTCACTCAGGGTGTTGGAGGTTACTCACCATATCTTGACACCATATGTCAAGGTCAAGATCATTGGAAATTGCTCCCTTTTTCTGCAATTTTACCGCTATTTGTCACCTGAAAATAATATTATATACAGGATAAATTTTGATTTCACTTCCATTAGGGATTACGAGAAAGCATTGAGTATCGCTAAATAAGTTATTTAGACGGTAAAATTGCACCACACTGATGATTCGCTGATTTTAATGACCTTGACATATATTGTTAAGTTCATGAAATTACATTTCCTTTCTATTATATTAAACAAAAATTCTTTGCTTTAAAATATCTACTTTAAAAACATTTTTTTTATAGAACTATTTTTTAAAATAATTTTTGTTCTCAAAACAGAATATTCATTTTTAAAGCAGAAAATTTGTGATTATGTAATGATTTTCCACGCGAATCAAAATACGCCTCATATCTTCCCCTGCCTAGTAGCGTACGCGCGAAGCGAAGTCCACGCTATATCCTTCTCACGCCTAATGGCATTCGACTTTCTGCACATGTTCTTTATGTAAAAGATGAAGAGTATAGAACAGTTGTTACTCGTACAGCACTGAAAGTTTTCGGAAATATTTCAACTGAAAAGTGAAACATTTTATAAAACATGGAATGCAAGAGATCCAGGTTCGACTCCCGGTTGAGATAATATTTTTCGCAATAAGAATTAATTATTTACAAATTTTAATTAACATTATTAAGATCATTTTGAAGATGCGAATTGCATCAATTTGTTAAATTGCTAGTCAATTTAACTCGTGATAATACTGTGATAGTTTAGTAGAGTTAGCGTTTTTAAAGATCATTTCGGCGCACGTTTCTGGGAACTACATACGTAGTACATAAATTCACGCAAGAATTATACAAGCATTTAAGATCCAGATCGTGTAAGACTTTAATTTTTATAGTTTGTATTATTACATATACGCTCCTACAATATGTTATATCATTTCATAAAAGTTGCGAAATGTCTGCAACATTTTTGTGAAACAGCTGTGGAATAGTAAAATATACGCAATTCTTGCATACGAAATCTTCTTGAAAGGTAACTGAAATGTTACAGAAAGAATCTGCAATCTTTTTGAAACATTACCAAAAAGATGTTAGCTATTTCTAATACTTAAACAATGATATTTAAGTATATATTTAATTAATATTCTCTTAAATAATATTTAAATTTATTATATCATACGACATAATAAAATTAAATATTGTTTAAGTAGCAATTAAACATATTTAAATATCTTCTGAAGTACTTAAAATTTAGTAAGAGCTTTATGATCTGTTTACACATTACAAAACTTATTGAAATAAACTTACAGTATTTCTTAAAAATGGTAATTATACTAACTATTTTGATTAATTGATCTCATTGTATAAGCACATATACAGAATTATTAAAAAATTGCTTACACCTGCAGTTTCCAATATCATTATTTATATACAAAAGTTTTTTGAAATTAAAACAGAACAAATCATTCATATACAAAAGTTTTTAATTAAAGTCAATCATCATAACATAAAAATTACGATAAACTGAATCATGATCGATCAAAAAATTACTTTTAATAAACATTTTCATGTCATGATAATTTTTTGTTTTATTTGGATGTTTTTCAATTTATTGCATATGATTTTAAAAACTTTTATGTTGACATTTTATGTGACATATTGCAGAATCCTTTATATTGCAATATTTCATATGACCCTGATAAAAATTTTTCTCAGAATTTTTCATATAATTTTTTAGAATTTCTATATAATTTTATAACTTTTTCACATTTTTTTATACGAATTGGAACATTTCTCAAAAAATTTACATATTTTCTCAGAATTTTTCATATATGTTAATTATGAAATATCGTAAGATTTTTAAAATTTTTTGTAAGTATAATTTCTGATGAAATATTACAAATCTAAAAAATTTAAAAATGATTTTTAAAAATTATGAGAAGAAATTTCAGAATATTTCAGAATTCACTTGTATGAGAAGTTCTGAGAGAAGATGTAATTACCATCTTTTTGAGTATTTCTGAAAAATGTCAATTTCAATTTGTATAAAAATTATGAAAAATTTTCACCAGTGGAATAGTAAAATATACATAATTCTTGCATACGAACCTTCTTGAAAGGTAGCTGAAATGTTACAGAAAGAATCTGCGATCTTTTTTGAAATATTACCAAAAGGGTTTCAGCTATTTCTAGATCCTTAAATAATATTTAAGTATATATTAATATTCTCTTAAATAATATTTAAATTTATTATGTCGACATAATAAAATTAAATATTGTTTAAGTATCAATTAAACATATAGGATATTGCAGAATCTACTCAGAATTGTTGCAAATGTGATGTGAAAGATTGAAAAATTTTTGAGCAATATTGTATATAACAGAAAAGAATTATTTCTTAAACTTATTTTATTAATAACTTTTTAACAAGTAACGGGCGACGTTACGTTATCAAAATCTGTTGAAGATTATTTTAGAGTTATGAATTTGACAATACTTGTCAAGGGCATTGAAGTCAATAAGACCGTCGATGTTATGCAGTTTTATCGAAAAATTTTCAGTTCAAGTATTTATGACTACTTGGAATTTTCATAAATTATTAAACAAAAATTAATTTAAGTTACACTCGGTAAAGTTTAACGTTTTCATAGAGTTTTCAGAGAGTATTTTATAGAGTTGAAAAAGTAAATTAAGATTTATATTTGTACCATCGAAATTGGACGTTAGACCAAAAGGAATAAATCTAAATGTTAAAATATATTTCCGATAATCATGTTATTCATGTTGGGATATCGCAAATAAGATTCTACAACAATGCTGTATAATAAAAAACATGTTATGTTAAAACCGATTCAACACAAATAAAATTTGTGTTAAATTTTTAATATGTACGAGTGGTAAATCTGCTAGTTTAGCTCATAATGCGATTGTTATTTAAATCTTTTATGTTAAATTGATATTCAACATTTCTTTTAAGTATAACAATTTATGAATGGAAAATAATACCAATTTCAAAATAAATAAATACGATGTACATGTTAATTTAACATATTATAAATGTTAATTTTATTGAAGAAGTATATCTATAATTTTAAATAAAATCTCTGTGTTACATTTTTTATATCAACAAATTAATATCTGCGTGATAAACAAAGATTTGATTAGCCGTTGTATATTAACAAATAATTTTTGTTGTATCAGTAACAAAACTGTTTATTCAATATACAAAAATTTCTCTCAGTGCAAGCTTTTATCCCGGACTATGTTATATTATTAATGTTTATTTGATATGCCCCTTCCTCTTTCTTTTACACATCAATAAAGTTTACTTTGAAGTAGGCGAAAAATATTAAATGTTTTCGAGAGAATCTCATTAACTCTGATTTTCCATTTGAATATAATAAAAGTTTTCCATAACAACAAAAAGAAACAAAAAGAAACGAACGAAGTGGCAGAACAAATCGTAAAACGAAATACATCCAGATTGGAAAATAGCGAAATTGTAAGGTTATGCTGATTTATATTTTAAAAAAGAAGATCAGATTTATGTATATTTTACCTGATCTTTATAGACTTTCTATAAATATCGTATAAATGTTAGCGAAAGTTCTATGAATTTTTTTTCATTTCAATAAAAATCCAGTCTTCATTTCCTCAGTCAGAAATGATAATAGAATCGATGTCGATTTGATACTTTCGATATCTATCGACATCGAATCGACATCGTCACGCGCGCGCAGCCGAGCGTTCCTAATTATCGAATCATTATTAAATTATTATTGATTGATGATTTGTCAAACACTTACTGAACTATATACAATTATACATACTACTACTGAATAACTATCATTGATAGCATATTATTGATAGATCCTTAATTGCAGGGAAAGGGGAAAGACTCGTTCCCAATCGTTCTCAATAAGGAAAAACAGAGACGCAGGTTTCGAAGTTATGTGACAAGCAGATAATGTCATAGAAGGGAAAGAAAAAAAAATATTTTATGATTGTAGAGAAAACCCAGAAAGCAATAGAGAATTTTTTATTATTCAATTTTTATTTTAATTTGATTAATTTATTTGAAGGTAAGGCCGCTGTACGTGAGCCTTTTTCACATATAATTCTAAACCGCTAAATAAAGGCAGAGGAAAAAGGAGATTGAAAATAATTTTAAAAAATTTATGATTTTTCGTATTGTGGTTATATGCTCCTTATTATTTGTAATTTATAAAAAAATTGATTAATATATGTATTTAAGTATCATATTATACATTTTTTTTCACAAAAATATTAGTTTTTCTTATTATAAATATAACGTAGTATAAACAATTTCATCCAAAACGCACATTACTAATTCACGCTCTATAATTGAAATTTTATCATATATTTTTTTTAAAGCATCACATTTAGTATTAATACAATTTTGGCATATATTATCAACAAATTATTAAAATCCTGTTGTATTTTCTCACACGCGATCTTATTTAAAAAATATGGTATTTATTTTATAAGTTTTATAATGCAATCTAACAATAGAATGATAAAAAATATATATAAAAAGATAAATAATATAAAATAAAATGAGCGCAATTTTTATAATATTTTAATGATCTACGATCAGTCGAACGCGCTTTCTTATTAAGTAATTTTATATCCCGAAGATATGAAGAAGGAGTGATGAGAGATTAGGGAAAAGATAATATTTTCAAAGGAATATATTTTTATTAATATATAGACTTAGTTATCGTATAATGCAGCTTATATAATATAATCCAAACCATACACTACTTTACACCAGACTACATTCTAGAATTTTTATCATAAATTTTGTGTAAAGGGTTTGCAGCGTCGCGTTTATTAATAATACAATTTTGTCTTAAAAAAGATACAACATATTTTTAACCGTGCGTATATTGACTTAGATCATAGTGTACATGCTCGACACATTGTTGAGCTGAAATAAAGAGAATTGGTTTTATCAATTTCAAGCATATATAAGCATATATACAAGCATATACAATACAAATTTTTCGTATCACATACTTTAACAAGTTACACATTCAGATTTTAAATCTGTAAATAATCACTTTAGGGGAGACCTCTCCGACCTTAACTTTAACATATATTGCCAAGGTTATGACTCTGACTAACCTCCAACAAGTTTTAGCTGTTGCTTGTTATTACAATATTAAAAAAGATTTGAAAATATAATGTTTCATTTCTGCTTTATATAATATTAAAAACTATTCTATATCCTTCATTGCTTACGTAATTATTTTTCATGTGAAGTAACTTTCATTCCATTTCCCCCTTGTTTATAGTCGTACGACTTCCACGCAAGCAACTCCCATCCCATCCCACGCCACCCCCCGGCTTAAGGATGCACGACTTCCACGTGAAGCGAGTTCTCACCAAGTTGTTTCGCGTGGAAGTTGTGCGCCCCTGAAGCAGGGGGGAGATGGGATGGAAGCCGCTTCGCGTGGAAAGTCGTACATCGCCCCTTAGCAGGAGAGGAGGTAAAGTGAGAGTCGCTTCGAATGACAGTCATAAAATAAGCATTAAATTTTTATTCTATATAATGAAAAAAAATCATTTTTTAAACTTTCTTTCTTAAGAACTTTTTCACAAGTAACGAGTGACAACTAAATTCCGCTTTAAAAAATAGATAGAATTGTATCAGATATTACACAAAATTTGATAACTTTATAACTGATTATTGTAACACAATAGTGTGTACAATTATATCCGAACTGGCAGAACTTCATAACATTTCTAGAACTAATAAAAATTGTATCTATTTTACTTCTTATATAAATGTTATGATTTAACATTGACAAATTTGTATCTTGATCAATATAATTTTAATTATACATCTGTTTGTTTTTTTCTATCTGTTTGAATAAAGAATTAATAGAATTTTACTTAAAACATAATCAATACATTTTAATAGCGAATATTATGAAAACATTTAAAATTTTATCAGATACTGACAGATTAGACAGATTAAATCAATGTAATTGAATCAAGTTTTCCTCATTAATTAGTAAATAATAATGCATTGCAATTCTGTGATTTCAATTTCATCATGTTGAAATATAATTTCAGGATACAGGCTACCTCAAAAGATGATATGTAGATAATGTAATGCTACCAGCTATCATTTTTTAACGAAAAAATTTTATTAAATAATATTATTAGTGCTAAGGGATAGGAATCAATACAAATTGAATCAAATTTTCCTTATTGATTAGCAAATCATAATTCATCACGATTTTGTGATTCCAATCTTATCATGTTGAAACCTGATTTTAGGATAAAAGTAATTTCAAAGAATGAAATGAAAAACATTTTTCATCATCTATCATTCTTTAACAGAAAAACCTGATTGAATAATTGTTCGTGATATGGGATATGATCGAATTGAATAAAAAGTTTTCCTTATTAATTAGTAAATTATAATTTATTCTGGGATTTCAATTCTATCATGTAGAAACCTAATTACATAAGATAAAGGTTATTTTAAGGAACGATATGTGTCATAAGAACGCTTTTCACTATCTATTATTTTCTAACAGGAAAACTTGATTGAATAATTGTTCGTAATACGGGATCTGATTGAATCAATGAAATTGAATCAAGTTTTCATTAATAGATCATTGTAACGTAATTAATCGCGATTATGTAATTCCTATTATGATAAACAAAAATAACTTATAATTATTTTTTGTTTTCTCATTATTATTATTTTTTTTATTACACTAAACAGTAATTTTACAAAAGAAAGAAGGATGTGTAAATATATTTCACATTCATAAATGTATAATTATAGATATACATTTATGAATGTTCATATATGTTTGTGCATGTTTATATATATTTGTACACAAAAAATTTTTTACTTGAATATGATAATTTTATTAAAATTATTATCGTTATTTAACTACATACAACGCGAGTTCTTTAGCGAGAAAACGTTAAGACACGATAGGATATATGCATAAATGAATCTGGGTCTTCTTTTTCAACATAATAGTCGTCGGACAATTAGTATACAACCAGATATATACAATGCTAGTTTATTTAAAAAACGAATCCAGACACGATAAAATATTAACATGAATGAAACGGGATTTTCGGATTTAACATGATAGAAGTCATTAGACGATCAGTATTTAATGAGATGCAGTGATAGTTTTTCGAGAATACGATTTAGGACACGATAGGATAATGTAAAAAGTTTAGAGGAAATAGGCACAGAGAAGCTATCAGTATCAGAAATGTGTGGCTCGATGTTTAGACGGAAGTCTACCATTATAAATTAGGATGTATATGAATATTTAATCATAAATTATGACACTCAACCTGAAATGTATAACTCAAATTCAGGATATATTTTCATTTAACCACGAATTATATTTCTTTTATTATATACTATGATGAAAGTTCTGTATCTGGATTTCACGATAGTGGATACAGAAAATTGAAACCAAATCCCTTATTCAATTTGTTTGTTCTTAAAAAAGTTTTTCTATCAGATTTTATCTATTTTCTTAAACAAGGAAACCTGTCACTCAACTTTGAGGTCACTCAAAGTCATGACCTTAGCAACGCAAGGTCAAGGTCATCTGAGAAGTCTCTCTTAAAGTGAACATTAAATCGATGATGATAATGATGAGACAGTTGATTGCATTAATCACTCAATATTTACATGTCTCTCAATGAACGCCTTCCACTTTGCATGAGGCACGATTATGCATCGTCTCAAAGCCGATCGCAATTTTTATATGAGACATAGATCCCACGACGATCCTAATGTCCAGAAACTTATACTCTGTCAATGTCAATGCATATATACTCATCAAGATATGAGACTTGTAGCAAGGTTTCGATGTATAAGAAGATATATGAGAAGATGTGTTGTAAAAAAAAAAGAAAACATGTAAATAGATGTTATGTCAGAAAAATACATAACGTATAAAATGTATAAGCAAAATTTTATAAAAATTGAATAAACTTACTGTTTCTCGTGTGCCTCATCCTGTTGAATTAGAACGTAATAGTTTATTGCGTGAGACGTTTTTCAAAAGTAGTACACTCTGATCCATATACACACACACGCACGCGCACACACACACACACACACACACACACACACACACACACACACACACACACACACACACAAAACACACACAAAACACACACAAAACACACATACACACACGCATGCATGCACATCGATTAAAGATGTGAAGAGCACATCGCCTGAGAGATAAAGAACAGTTGAGCGAAGACAGATTCTGTGGTGAGATGTCAAGTCGCACGGATGTTAATTAGATCGCTACACTAAAACGTGTGTTAACTGTGTTCTAAATAAAGTGGTCTGTTCTCTTTTTTTACATATCTATTTATTTCCATGAATCGGGAATGCGCTTGTTGGGGCTTGCCATTGAGAAACACCACGCTAGTGCAACAGTATAATATCCTTACAATTTTTTTTCTGCGATGACTGCAGCGTTAATTATTCACTGATCGACTGATGTATTGGAGCTTTCTTTCGTGTGTTTCCAATTTTTTTTACATTTTTCATATTTTATTCATTTATTTTTTTTTTAGACACTATTCAACGTAGAATTTTAATTATTATTACAAAATATGCGTTAATTTTTTTGTGTAATTGTCATTAAACTTACTTTAAACTATGCAATGGCACATATCATAAGAATCTCTAATGATATTGAAACAATACTTTTGTTATCTAAGAGATCAGCGCTTACGATAATAAAGCCTGTTTACTCCTTTTTTTTTTCAAAAATTTTGGGCAGTGTATTATTAGATGTACAACTTTGCTTCCGCCGTTTTTTTCCGAAATTCGAGGCTTTATTGTAAAAAACTGGTTATACATTTATGATTCAAAGTATTGTCCATCACTG
>Ga0157364_1006854_pt1 | contig 11750 bp, 6 predicted proteins | sample AttsexASBM2_FD_111476 | JGI IMG/M metagenome (GOLD analysis project Ga0157364, IMG submission 111476) | Fungus gardens microbial communities from leaf cutter ant in Ribeirão Preto, State of São Paulo, Brazil - Atta sexdens ASBM2 | ecosystem: Host-associated > Fungi > Mycelium > Unclassified ...
GTACAGGACTTTTCTTTTCAATTTAATCCATTCTGCCTCTCTGCGAAAGATTTATCAATATTTTTCAAACACCTTGCATCTAGGTAGCTCGGTACTAAAAATTTATAGTAACATAAATTATAGATTAATATTAGAACTACAATTAGTTTAAGGAATAATTATTTTGAAATAAAAATCTCAAAAAAGAAGCCGTGAATAATTAATATGTATAAAGAACCACATTAGCAAAATGCAATGTTTAAATTTTTGCATAACTTAAAATATATACAGTGAAATAAAATGTTAAATAGCAAATAATACACTTAAATATATATATATGCATGTGATAAACGCTCAAGTTTAAGAAAAATGAGAAAGTAGATGTAATTAAATGTTAAAATGTACCTCAGAAACGTTTCAAAATACTTGAAAGTAAAAATGAATTATAATAAAATATAATAAATATATTTTTAAAACTTTTTTTTTTGTTTTAAATAACTTGATTTTTTTTCTAAAGCTGTTTAAAACATACATAATCATTAAAAATATGTTTTAAACAAAAAAAACCTGAATGTTTTGTTTAAAAAAAAAAATCGTTTTTGATCAACTGCTGTTAATCGATGTCATTGTTAAACACAACGAGGCATATTACCTCAACTGGCATATTACCCGCAGTTATTCTATAGAGAAGAAGATATACCTATAACATATACATATCTCGCGTAACGGTTCCTGTATTAGCATATTTTTATTCATAAAAAATTTTAAAATAGAATTATTTTATTTAGAAGAAATTATATTATAATACAATTATAACAAACTATATTATTATAGAAATCATTATTTGTTTTATCATATAACGTCGACTAGTGACCTTCTAGATACTTTTAGATGTTTGGTAATAGAGAAGTAATCGATTCATTTAATAGAGCTAATGAATGTTAATAGCTAAAGCAAGATCGGTCAGGAGAAATCGCGAACGAATTTTATTTCTATGAATTTTATTTTAATATATATTGTATTTGACGGAGTCTGTTTTTTGACTTTACAAAATTTATTTTAATATATATTTTAATTATTTAATTCTAAATTATTTTGCAATGACTCTTTTATGGCCAGATTCCATGCCATTTGTTTATCTAATTCTTAATTTTATTAATTTTATTATCACGAATTTTATGTCTTTCTATTTTCTTCTTTTAAAGACGAGCAAATTTTTTTTTGGATATTTTCTATCATTATAATGAAAGTTATATACAGATTACATTCATATACACAGTTATACTTATATTAAAAGTTTGCAATAAGTTTATATAATTGGATTCTTTTTTTCTTTTTGTCTTTTTCTTTCTTTGTTGATTTTAATAAGTACAAGGACGGCTTTATAAATATACGACGTAAAAATCGGCGACGGAGAAACAAAAATCAAAACGACAAGATGTATAGTATTAAGAAAGAAATATTCAATGGTAAAAAAATATGACCACGAAAATTTTTATGCAGTCTCGCCATATTGAATATTTCAGCGCTTATCTCTTCCATTCGTGTATTTTCGGCGTTGTCTTGTCCTCCGTAAGGAAAGTTTTAGAACCGAACGATTCGTTGAACAGAAAACTCCACAAGAGAAGAAAGTCTGTTAGAAAAGATGGCAAAGATGCGGAAAGAACGAAAAAAGAAGAAAAAAGAAGAGAAATGCAGTCTGAAGGCATTGACTAGATGGTGATGATGGCGTCATCATTACTAAGATATGAAAAGAAATCTTGGTTTGCGAGATTTTTTTAACTATATGTTTTGAATGGAGGTAAGCTTTTGTAAATAAAAATGATAAAAATCATCCTGGTTTATAAACTGAAAATATTTTGCGTTTGATATGAATCGTCATGAAAAGAATTTATGATTAATATATTTTAGGATGAGTGATATATTTAAGGTATAGTTTACGTAAAATATTAGACACTATTTTCTTGAAAATTATTAAAAATGTCAACATCCTTTTTCGATATTTTTAGATTTATTAAAATAAATATTATATATTATGTCCATGGAAACATTTCTTGGGCTCCTAATTAATAATTTAGAAAATTGATAGGATTTTGTTGACAGCGATAAAAGAATATTTTTCCTTAACTTTTTAGACATGTTAGAAATATATACATATTTTTCTTATACAAGGTCTGGTAAAAAAATAAGCAAACTTTTTAAATTTACTCGGCAACGAAACGTCTTAGCAACGTACGGTTTGCAGCACTACAATCTTCCGAGTAATTGACTTTTTAAAAATTGTTTACATCTCGTTTAGTTTCAGAGTTATTGCTATTGCAACATGTTTTAGTGTTCGTGGCGATTTTTGCCTCGAAATGAATTTTTGCAATTTTTGCTTCAAAATCAAACAATCAACTGTCAGTGCTATCATAGCGTTTTGAAAAGATTGCGCGAAAAAATTCGCAAAAAGAGATCAGCAGTTGTGGCGACAACTCATGATTCTTTTACCATGACAATGCGTTTGCCCATTTAGCCTTGTCAATGTGCAAGCTTTGTGCCAAAAATCAGATAACTGTTCTCCCTCGGCCTTCCCAGATCTTTTGCTCCCAGTGACTTTTTCTTGTTCCGAAAATCAGTTCTCAAAATAAAAATTCAGTTCAAGGCGAAAATCGTCACGAACACTAAAACACATTGCACTCAAATAGCAATAACTCTGAAATTAAACGAGATGTAAACAATTTTGAAAAAGCCAGTTACTCGGAAGATTATAACAATTGTAGTGCTGCAAACCGCACATCGCTAGGATGCTTCGTTGCCGAGTAATTCAAAAAGTTTACTTATTTTTTTATCAAACCTTGTATATATAAATCAAATTTTCTTATTAGACTAAAAATTAAAGTAAAGAGGTGATTAAAAGATATTTTATATTTTATTTTGATATTATTTAAAATTTTTGAGAAAAAATATAAGATTTTCGAGAAAATTTCTAAGAAATCAATTTCTTTTTAAATTGAAAGTCTAATAGGCGGAAAAACGTATTTTTAAATAAATAACATATTTTACTGGTTACACTATACATCAACTTTAACATAAAATAAGGGAATAGGGATTTACCGGATATTAAAAATATCTTCCGTCGGCAACAGACGCGCGGAGATCGACTTCCAGTCCCTCGTTTTATTTTATTTTCAGGGCATCTTGAAAAATCGATTGATCTCTACTATATAACTGTCAGCACAGTCTCAAATGACAAGATTAATAAACGGTCCGCATATACTTTTTTATGTATAACAAGAAAACTCAAAATTAGATTGAATTTCAGCATTGGTTAAATATACGTCTGCCTAGTTCTACTTAACCAAATTATATCTTAATAAATAAATTATATAATAATGCGCTATTTATGTGCTCTCAAAAAAATTCGCAAAAAAAATTTTTGCATTCGTTTTGTTTAGTTAAAAAAAATTTTTTTGTAGGGGCTTGAGTAAGCCATTAGTGAATCCTCCTCCCCCCCTCCCATGTGTTAATCAATTTGAAAAATTAAATACACAGAATTTATGCGCTATTTATGCGCTTTATATAGTTTCAATTTTTGCGCTCCCTTAAGAGGGAGGGACTTCTCTCCTGGAAGTCGTATTCATTCCTAAGTCGTTTAAAATTGCAAAATTACACTATTTAACTACGCAAAATATATCTTTGATTTATGCGCTACTATTTCCAAGCAAATTCAACTTTTACGTTGCAGCTCTTAAGGGACTTCTCTCTTGGAGCAAACAATAATATTTGTATCTAAGTCATTAAAATTATGAAAGTATATGCTTTAACTGTACAAAATATATTTATGAATTTCAAGCAATTGTGTTTCTATTAAAAAATCGAAGATGTAAAAGTGTTTTGGAGAAGATGAAGGTCAAAGATACAATAAATCGATAAATATAATATATAGAATTAGTAATACTTTCGTTTTATTTATTAACTTCATTCAAATACAATCATAAAGATATAAGATAAATTTCTGCTTTTTGATTATTGAGGAATCGCTGCCGTAAAATGCCCAATATCATTATTTTCAATATTTCTAATATTTGTCCATAATTTGAAAGTAATGCCTCTTAGAACGTATTCCTGTTTCATAAATGAAAAAATATTCGTTTCTTGATTAAATATATTTGAATAGGGTATTTTCATTCATTTTTTTTTCAAGTATTAGGTGTATTCATCGGGCATATTATCTTTTTCAAAATTTTTTTACATTGTCATCTCTTCATCTCTGATTTTTTTAATTGAAACATTTCAATTGCTTGGAATTCATAGCGCACAAATAAAAAATTTGCACAAATGAAGCATGTATTTTTACAATTTTTAATGACTTATGGTAGATATGAATATTACTATTTGCTCCAAGAGGAAAGTCTTTTAAGGGTTGCAAAAATCGAAATTGCTTGGAAATAGTATAAATCGAAAATATATTTTGTATAGTTAAATATCGTAATTTTGCAATTTTACTTAGGGATTTTTATGACTGAATATGATTGTTTGCTCTAAGGGGGAAGTTAAGGGATGTAACGCAAAAATTGAAATTATGTGAATATGTAAGCGCATAAATCTTGTGTACTTGATTTTTTTTCTCAATCAGTTGTTATTAATACGTGAGGGACTGAAAACTATTCGGCCCTCCACAAAAAAAAATTCTTTTTTAGCTAAACGAAATGAGCGCAAAAACTTTTTTTGCCGACTTCGAGAGTGCATAAATAGCGCATTATTATATAATTTAATCGTTAAGATTTGGTTAAGTGGGGAGGAAAACGTGTTAAATATATAAATACATGTAAGGTAAATTGGGTTAAGACACACTTAAGCCTTTATTCTTGAATAACTTCTTAATGTTATTAAATTAACCTATAAAAAAATATCATTTATATTCTAGAAATCTTTGTTTATTTATACAAATTAACAAATTAAATTTTTGATATTCAATATTATTGGAAAAAATTGATATGTCATGTTTGACTGACAAGAAAAAAATTTTTTTTTTAAATCGGTCTCTCGGCTCAAAAGCTTCCATTTCGTACCAAAAGAATATCCCTAAATATTTATCAAAAAATATTGAGCTTTAAATGTAGCTAATGAACGATTTTTAAATCAAAGTTTTGATTTTCCTTAATACATATTTGATTTGATGCAAAAATAGCTTAAATGTCCGGATTTTAAATGTGATACTGCATGTTTTTTTGGTCGCTGACGATGTAATAATTCATTTAGCTCTACGATATATGCCGAGATCCTAAAACGAAGCTCGAACTCCACCAGAGGTCGCTGTTTTTCCAGTGCATCGACTACTTTATATATTTTATGTACTTTATATATTACTCCCTCGATATCTCACGCAACCTATGATACACACAGTCGCACGTTCGTGTCAATTTTTATATAATTTGTCATGATAAAGCGTCTAAGTCTAATTCTAAGAACTTGTCGTTATTTGTTCGTGTAAACTACTGAGAGAAAATGATATAGAAAATGAATAGTTCTGGCAATTATATAAATTTGGCAACTTTTGCAATTGAAGTATCTGTAATTAGTTTTACAAAGTAATAGAAACTGAAGTATGCTGAATGTTATAAAAATATAGTCACGGTAACAAATTGTATGCACTATTAATTGGTAGTGAAATAGTGACTCAGCCACATTGAGATGAATAGTTACTTGGACCTCATGCAAATAGATATAACAATTTTTCTTGTTTAGACAAAAACTTTTTTTAAATAAAACATTATATTATGTAACTAATTAATCATTCTTGAGGTAACTTTAAGGAATACATTAAAAATCTTTTCTCTAAAGTCGCTCAGCACGAATAGTACGCGGCATTGTCATCAGAGGGATTGTAAGTATATAGGTTGCAAAACTTTCGTATCAAGCAAATGTTGTCACGACTTGACAGCTTGAGACGCCATGTTACACTAAGAAATGGTAAAAAATATATCAATTTCGAAATTTTTTGGTCATTCTCGGTATAAATTCCTTACAAATACATATTAATGTGTATATATTTTAATTCTGGAAAAGGATTTTCGAATCTGTGAAAGAGAAAAAAGTATTTGTTATAAAAAAGATTATACGATTTAGGTAATATGGACGGCTTTAGGATTCTCTTACAGTTCGATTAAGGAGATTCTCAACATGGTGTGGTCTCAAGCAGTTAAGTCGTGACAACATTTGCTTGATACGAAAGTTTTGCAACCTGTATTTACGAAATAGTAATCCACAAACACATAGTTTGAACAAATAAGAATTGAGTTTTTAGAATTAGACGCGACGAATTTGTTATATATGAAAAATGACATGAACGTACGACTGCGTGTATCATATGTTGCGTGAGATATTGATATGATAGTATATAAAGATATATCGATGCGCTGAAAAAACAGCGACCTTTGGTGACTGTCGGAATTCGAGCTTCGTTTTAAGATTCCCTTAAGGGATGTCTGGAGTCTATGCCGAGAACGATAAAAAATTGATATATTTTTTACCATTTCTTAGTGTAATATCTCAAGTGACAACATTTGCTTGATATGAAAACTTATAGAGGAAGCTTGGGCAAAATGGACGCCCTGAATAAAGTGAATACCTTTTATTTTCGCTTATCCATCTGAAATTGCGCTATGAGTCTCTGGCAATTGAAGGAATGACTGACCAGCGATGTTGTAAAAGTACGAAACGATATTTGATTGCGTTCGTTTGTGCTTAAGAGAGACATATAGAAAATTGAGTTTTCTTGCAATTTTTCCTTAGGTACATAGCTTAATTATTATCTGTAACTGTTCCTTAATCAGTGTGAATGTTTTTTTTATAAGAATTTTGTGTCTTTAAACATATTCAAGGTTAAAATTTTTCACTTGATGTTTCAACTTATTCTAACCTTTCCAAATTCGCGCCAGATAGATCCTTTGTACAAAGCGAGTGAGAGCAAAGCGGATGATCCATCCTTTTTATTCGGTATATGATTACAATGAAAATACTGGAAATACGGAAGGACGACCTTTCGAGTTTATGAAAGGCATGTGTTTGTTTACAATTTTTGTTTATTTTTGTTTATTTTTTGCCACAATGCAGTATGATGATTTGTTTATGATTAATCCAGTGTAGTTATTGCACTAAATGGGCCTATGAAGGCTGCACTACATATAGAGGATTTGGTTTTTTTAGCTACTTTTGTGACGATTGCCAAGACTGATTCTAATTTTTTCATTGCTCGAGTGATCCATTCGCTTTGCTCAGGGGAGTCAGGCGGATGATTTCCCTTTTTTTATGTTTTAACTAAAACGACATATTAATGTTTAAGTTTTTTAATTTTTTAAAATTTTATTTCAAATTTAAGTTAAGTCCTTTAAGAGATTTATGAGAATAAAAATGGTTTCTGATGTCAATTTTAATTGTGTCATTTTTTTCTTCTCAACCTTAACTGTCCGCGCTGCTTGGACTTCTCTTACATACGAAATAGTGGTTCTTAGACACATTGTTTACACGAACAACATCGAGTTCTTAGAATTAGAGTTAGACGCTTTATCACGACGAATTTGTTATACGAAAATTGACACGGATATGCGACTGCGTGTATTATATATAGGTTGTGTGAGATATTGATGTGGTAGTATATAAAGATATGTCGATGCGCGGCGCCCAGCGCGACCTCTGGTGACTTTGTCGGAGTTTGAGCTTCACTTTAGGATCTTTTTAAGGAGGTTGTAAGGCAAATATAATATGTCAAGAATGTCTTGAAAAAATTACTGTACCACTTTTAAAATCTAATTTACGCTATGTTTGCATCAAACATATATTAAGGAAAATCGAAACTTTGATTTAAAAATCGTTCACTAGCGATGAACCTCTAAATTTTAATAATTTTTGGTAAAAATTTTGGGGTGTTTTTTTTAGCATGAAATGGAAGCTTTTGAGCTGAGAGGCCGATTAAAAAATAATTTGTTTTTTTTTGTCGGTCTAATATTTTACCCTGCAAAAGTGGCACCTTCACCCTATATATATGGATGAAATGCCATCTTCTATGGGAGAAGATGTCACAAGCAATTAAATAATATAATGTAGTATAAACTTGTATATTTTACAGTTCTTGCTTATTTACAGTTCATAATCAAGAATTTAAAAACGCATAAAGTATGATAAAATATAAATTGAGGAAATATGAAAAAGAGTAATTTAGGAAGTAAATTGGACATACTTTTATTCGTTTAAACAGCATTTCATTAACTTAAAATATTTCGAATTATTTAAAGCATTCAAAATTTTAATTTATAAAATCATTTTAATGATATTTTCAAACAGCAAAGATTGTGTTTTGTATTTACTGTCATCTTATCTCCAAGATAAGAGGATAAGAGGAATATTTAATTGCAACTTTCTCGTATATAAGACTATTACAAATTTTAATCTATATCAGTCACATGACTACCAGGAAACATTGATCAAAATCGTTCATTTGTCCAGTTTTACAGTAAGCATTGAAACACAAACCTTAGCTATTATCATACCAAATATTATAAAGAGTATATTTTATGACCTTTTTGTACTTTGTTAAATATTTTTCAGTGTCAATCGGCATGAATTTTTTGATAATTGTGCCATTGTTCACGTCTACTGTATACTTCTACGCAGTCAGAATAGTCAATATATGTCCTATGACAAAAATATAAATAAAGAAGCATCTTCTCCCGATTTACTTTACTCCAGATTTTATTTCTCGCAATTCAAACTTGTTAAATAAATTTTTAAGATAATCTTTTGAAATATTATAAGTGAACCTATAAGAATAATCAAAAAAGAAAAATAAAATAAAAAATCAAATAAGAAAGATAATTCTATATTTTCGATAGAAGATTTTAATGGTTGAATGTTCATATACCAATAGCTTTTTAGTTTTATAAATTGCGCGCCGATTCGGTTTGTCTCTATAGACTTTCTAATTTGTCTAGACCGAGTTTGCCTAGTTTTTTTAGATTTATCGGAATTGAAACGCAATCATAGATTGAAGCTAGAAATAATTGTGTATGTGATTAAATTTAATAATAATTTAATATTAATAATTATTTTAATGATTATTTAATGCTAATAAGCATGTTAAAACACTGCAAAGACATAAACTTTTATAGTATAGTAAGATGTAGATAAATTGTGCTATTCCGATATATAGAATTTCTGGGTTCTCTCGCATCATATCAAAGCAGCCCTTCGCTTCGATTGACCTCACGCGAGAATATTCCATTTCGTGGCCTTTATATACACGCATCATCTAATAACGTGAACGCACGGGTAATGCTGGTTGTTGACAGAACAGGATCGACAATCAAATTCGGGATATCGACGTACCTGGGATTCGTACGTCCGTCCGAGCGTAACGTGACGCCCGGGCTGGCACGAAGGGTCTCTGCGGGAATAAGGGAATAAAGTCGATCGCTCGCCCGCACACGGGGGTGGTATCCCTCGGGCGTTTCAGTGGGATCGACAGGTGGTAGCGGTCCTTCCTACACCCGTTCGCCGTGTGTGCCGAGAAAATACCCTTTTCACGCGAAGGTGCCATTTCGTGTACGTCGTGACAGGATCCTTTGACGTAAATCATATCGTTTTCGAAAGCGCTTTTCCGATCGTGAACAAGCATCGAAATAAAATGCGCCGGGGTGAAAGATTGGACAACATTTTTTTTTATATTTTATGAGTTTTTTTAAAGAAAGTTAGGGCAAGCTGACTATTTTGTTAAATTAAATTTTAAATAGATATGCAAAGATATTTTCTTAACATAAAACTAACTAATTTAATAATTAATTTTATTATATAATTTTTATTATTATTTTGAAGACATTATAATACTTTAAAGATGTATGTGTCATATTTTGAAGTACTTTAAAAATTATTAAAATATAGTCATAAATTGTTCTATTATTATGCCTGATTATCAGTGTAAAATTTGACACAATTTTTTTTTATTTGCCTTGATTCTTATGTAAAATCGCTTTATGTAGTATTTATTTGCAAAAACATATAAGGTCGCAGCATTATGAATGAAATCAAATTTTATATACATATATATACATAAAATTGTAATAAAATATTCGTGCAAATTTATTTTAAGTATTCGTTTAAAAATGATTTATAATTAAAATTATAGCAAAATGGTAAGAATGGTTAATTTGTGTATAAAAAAATTTTGTGAAAAGGCTAATTTCGCAAAAAATGCTGCAACATTTCGTAATCTTTTGTATAAAAGAAAGAAAAATGAATGTCAAATTTGATATTGGACATATCCAAATGTTTTGTGAGAACATATATTGAGGCAACTCGCTGAAATAAAGCAAATAATTTTTATTATGCAATTCAAGAAATCTTAAATATCTTTCCAGAATATTTACAAAAGTTCGCGAACTATTCTTCCATCGTTTCTTTGCATTAATTTTTAATATCTCTTGTTCGCTATAATTGAATTTGTATAAATTCGCATCGATAAACAGATCGAAATACGAGAGAACGTATTTTTCCATATATATTATATTTAACAAGAATTATATCAAGGTTTTTACCAAGAATAAAAAAAGCATATTTTTTTCTTTTTATCTAAAAATACACACATATTTATCGATGAAATATACAGGATATTCCAGCGCTTTCTTTTTATCTATTGAAGATTCATTAGCGAATTTGAAGATGTCAAATAAAATATTTCTTTGTTGTTTTTTTTTCTATTTTGATTTTTTTTCTATTTTGTCTGTAAAAATAACTCAGTAATTATTTGCGCAATAGTTAATATTGAAGCATAATATTGAAACTATTTATTTTTTCGTTAAAAACTCAACTCATTTGAGTTTTATTTGCCTGATTTTCACTACGCACATTTTTCCCTCGTTTTCTTCGTATCGTCCGTTGAATGAATTATTCGTTGGACCCGCCTTTACCAGATTAAACGTTTTCCCGGCAACCGTAGCTTCCGAAGGAACGGCTGATCCTATCAGATTTTTGCTCTCAGGTGAGTGGTTACGGGAAACTGTCCAAGAAATCTGCTCTTTTCTCTATTGCTACAGAATAATCACACTCTAAAAAAATATCGGTCTGAATTTAACACCCCTGCGGTCTATACGATTTTCATTGTTTTGGTATTAAATTAATACTAACATGGTGCGGATTTAAAACCTCTTTATATCAACATTATGGATTTAGTACTATAAATATGTATATTTAAAATCCATGATGTTACTGACTCTGTTGGTGTTAATTTAATTAGATAATTATATAGACACCGCATGGTATTAAATTCACATCGCTATTTTTTAAAGTAATTCCCGTAAGAAAAAGGTTTCGAAAAATTCTTCAAAATGCAGGAATGTATCTACCTTATCAAAGCTGATTCTTGGATCTTTCTATAATATTCCAGATTAAAATTGCTCTTTTTAATGGATTATCAGCTTATCAAGGAACCGCAGTTATCAATTTCGCGCGTTTTATAACACCTCGTTCATTTCATTAACTGCAATTCATGAGGCAAATGCGATTCTATATGAATATCGCTAATTTAAAGAATATTATTATAATTTAATCATTATTTAAATAATCAAATATTCACAATTTCGAATCTTTGAATTCGTCAATTTATATTTAATTTTTACAAGGATTCATAATCTTCAAATATTCTTTAGATTTTGGATAGATATTTTTTAAATAATTATTATCTCTCTTTGAATATATATATATATATATATATATATATATATATATATATATATATA
>Ga0157364_1006855_pt1 | contig 11750 bp, 6 predicted proteins | sample AttsexASBM2_FD_111476 | JGI IMG/M metagenome (GOLD analysis project Ga0157364, IMG submission 111476) | Fungus gardens microbial communities from leaf cutter ant in Ribeirão Preto, State of São Paulo, Brazil - Atta sexdens ASBM2 | ecosystem: Host-associated > Fungi > Mycelium > Unclassified ...
CCTTTTGTTTAGTTTTATTTAATATAGTTACAAAGTAGCTACCACAGTCTGCCCTCATGCTCCATGTAACAAATTGCTGGTTTAAAAAAAAAGTTACATAATATATCACTAGATCATCTGACAAATTATATGTTACAATTATATAATATAGAATTTAGTAGAGAGACTATAGAATTTAGTAGAGTTAGTTAGTGGAAAACAAAAACACTATGAGGACTGTGACATTATACTAACACCTAACTCCAAAACTAAAACTAAAACTAAAACTAAAAGAGAAATAGGCTAATCTGTCAATCTCTGACTTTGTTGAACCTCACAGACCTTTGCAAGTATGTGTTATAAACTCAAGATATTAGTCAAGTGAATGAACCTTATATTAGTGTTAATACAAGAGAACTCAATAGAGAACTTTGTATAGACTTGTCTATCTTATATACTAAAGCTAATAGTCCATGCTCTACTACTCTAGCCTATCCTAAATAACCATGTGTTTTCTTTAAGGTCAATATGTATATAACATATTGTATAACATTATTGTTTCAGAAGCTTCTACTACCTTCTATCATGTCATGTGACTATGTGATGATGTGACAGTGACAGTTTGTGATAGTGACTTGTGACATCCCATTAAAATTTAATCCTAGATTCTAAAATAGAAAATAAATAACAATAAAAATAAAAATAAAAATAAATAAAGTCTACTTTTCACAACTCTGACAGTATGCTATTGACTTCTACCATTAATATCTTTACTATAAGCTCTTCCTTCTATTTTTAGTAGATTTCTAAATATTTTCATCAAAGTTTCTAACTATTTGGCTACTATCATTCTTTACTTATATCAGTATTATTCTGTTAGATTGGAATAGACTATAGTAGTATTTATAATAGTTATTGCTCTCAGGAGTTCTTGTTCTGTTCTCTAAAGACTTTCTAGAGGTGAGTACCACTTGTTTTCATCAGTTATATCAATATACTTAAGACTTTCTAGAGATTGCAAACTCTACTAAACTTTATGAGCTTTGTCTAGTCACTATAATATTAGGGTAGGACTTAGTTTATAATATATAGACTAAGTATGATTTGTATAAGTAATAGTCTAATTTTCTTACTTAAGTTGTTATAACTTAAGAATAGTAGTTACAATAGTAGAACTTGACTTTTAAAGATTTTATTAGCTTTTCAAACTCTCTTTTTATTCTTAACTAATGGTCAGCATAACTGTTAGTCAAGAAGAGCAGCTAGACTCCAAGCTTAAGAGGGGGTATTTGCATGCCAAAAGTACAGCTACAGATATTAATAACTAGACCCAGATTGCTAGCTAGATATACCTATTATTTAAGTGGATAGTGTTGTATAGCATACTTATAACCTTTCTTAGTAGAAGCTTTATACTAAGAATCTTCTTGTAGTTTAAACATATAAATAAACAGTGTTTGCTTTTTAAGAGAGATTTTTTATTAGGACTTAAGTCTAAAGTGTTAGTATTATTACTAACCTAAGACAATCAGTGGCTTATTAGATAGTATCACAAAATGAGCTACTTACTTATTTGTAATATTTGAACCTTGGGTACACTCTCAGAGGTTTAGAAGTGATTCAGAAGTTTAATAATGATGATAATAATAATAATAAAGATCAATACAGATGTCAATGATAATAAGAGATAAATGATAAAGATTGATATTATTAAGAACTAATCCTTAAATACAAGTGTATTTATACAAAATAGTGATAGTCTGTGCACAAGCTGTTTCTATCACATGATCAAAACTTGTATCTGGTGAGGCTGTCATCTATCATAGCAGCTGTCAGGCTAATTTTAGAAGATAACTAATTATATCACTATATTGATATGCTTGTATTTTTATTAATACTTATTACTTTGGAATATACTATATATCATCAGAAACAGTTTGATAAGTATTTTCCAATGCAAGTTCAATTGTATGAATCTGTCTAGCTATTCGTGAGATATTAGCCAATAAAACTTTTACAGTTACTAATGGTCTGATATCTTGGTTGTTTGTTATTGCTTTTGTACATTACATATATGTGCTGATAGCCATAATTTGGGGATTTCCAGCACAATTTAGTTTGTGAAAATTGGTCTACTATTTGCGGAGATACAAACTAAATGAAGTTTGTGACAAATAGTCTTATAAAATAAGAGTTTTATAGGAATTATAAGAGAACTCAACAAGAGATCTCTGGTATATTTCTATATTATATATCAAGTCCTACTCTAAACTATATGTATCATCCATGAGTCTACTATATATATACTATAAGGATAACATGTTGTAGATATACATTCTGATTGTCAGAGTTCAAGATAGTAGACTTTAACTATTTTCATTTTTCATTTTTTATTTTCTTCTCTGTTATTTTTATTTTTTGGAGACTTAGGGTTAGAGTTAGCATGATGTTAGGGTCACACTGTCACAAATTGTCACACAACATGACTTGGTGTCACACATCAGTCACATGATCATGTATCATATCAGAAAAACATAGAAGATTCTGAAAGAATGATGTCATATAACATGTATAATATATGTTGACCTTAAGACAAACACATGGTTGTTTAGAATAGGCTTAAGTAGTAGTAGCATAAACCATAAGGTTTTAATATATAAGGTAGACAATCCTGTACAGAGTTCTCTATTGAGTTCTCTTGTGTTAACCCTAATACAAGGTTCTTTTACTTGACCTACTCTAAAGTCTTGTGATTGTAACACTGATATTATTATTTTAGTCTCTTCTACTAAGTTTTAGACCTATAATGTTATATGCCTCTTCATTGACTTAAAAAGAAAAGAAAAAGTATAACAAAAGAAAATAAAAATCAAATCAAGAAAAATAAATAAAAGAAAAAGTAAAATAAAATATAAAGGTCCAAGTATACTATAACAGTTAGGACAAAAGTATTATTATTTGTATATTGAGCATATAAGAGAACTTAATAGAGTTCCTAATACAAGATAGTCTACTTTATATCTTAGTTTGTTAGTGTTAGATAAGGAACATACCTAGAAAAAAAACTATCTATGGGAAAATTTGGGAAAGACATCAGAAGAGCATGGGAAAATCATGTAATTCCAGAGTGATCTTGGCTTCAGCAGATGAGTTACATCTCTGCTTGTTATGATAGTTATATTTCAAAAGAAAGTTATAACAGAAAAAGAATTATTTTAGAAATCAAACTTTCAAGTATAGGCACTTAGAACAGTATATTATACTAGGTGATTTTCAAGCTAATGAATTACAGAGGAGAGGCCTCTAAACTGTAATTCAGAACCAAATAACTACCTGTTACAACTTAAGACTTATAGAGTAAAATCAGAAGAAGGACCTTGTATTAAGATTAACACAAGAGAACTTAATAAATTTCCATGTAGAAAATGTCTATCTTATATATACTTGGCTATTGGTTTGTACTATACTAAACCTAGCCTACCCTAAATAACACATATATTACATACTATTGACATATAATATAACATCATTATTTTGGAACTTTTTATGTTCTTCTGTGATATGTAATTATGTGACTGTGACTTGTGTCAGTATCAGGTTACATGTGACCAATGTGTAACACTGTGACATGTCATGTGACAGTTTGTAACATCATGCTAACTCCTAATTCTAAGTCTTAAAATAAGAATGAAAATAAAATAGAAAAGAAAAAGAAAAAGAAAATAATTAAATTTTATTATTTTCAATTTTAACATTACTATTTTGGCAGGACACTCTGAAGATACTGATCCAACTATATAGTTTGAAGCTACAAAACACATTGATCAAGCTTGACAAGTAAACAAGATTTTCCAATCAAACTACCAAATAACTTCAACAACACTTCTGCATATCTGTGCCCTCCCATCTCAGGATTTGCCTACTACTCACAATCTCTATTTATAATATCCCTATAGATATCAATACTACTCAGAAAACCTACCCATGCTAAAAATAGGATATTACCATTGTGAAGATTCAAGCTGCCTCATTTGGGAGTGCCCAGTGAGTATTAATGTAAGATAGCTGACTATCAAGCAATGGAAAGAGTTAATGAAAGATCTCAATATACTCAAAGATGTCAAAAATCTGCAATAGTATGAGCTAGAAGATGTGATAATAGATATAAATCATTAAAACAAGATTTTGTATAAAGCAACCAGCAATTTGTATGCACTAGTTGCTGGTAAATAAATTTACTGTATTACTAGTAAAGGAATATGATGAAACTTCCAGTGAATTTCCAGACACACATTTTTATTCACATTCTTACAAAGATTTCCCCTTACTTATTAAGCATCTGAAATAGAAAAATCAACTCCCTATATACCCTACCATTAGTTTCCTGAATGCAAAAGAAACATCCCTTTATCTCTGAGTTGAGCTAAATACTACAAATACCTACCAACAACATACTATCCAAGCCCTTCTAGACTCTGGTACAACTGGAAGTTTTATCAACAAGAAATTTGTCCAGATGTATTGAATCAATGAAAGGTCTCTTGATCTATTGCTGTGTTCAATATTAATGGGACTGCTAATGAAGCTGGTCAAATTTTGGAAGCAGTTAACATAGTGTTGTGGTATAAAACACACTCAGAGCAAATGTTACTTACAGTTTCCAGTCTGAGAAAACAGGACTTGATACTAGGGTATCACTGGCTCAAAGATCACAATTCAGAAGTTAACTGGAAGAAAGGGAAAGTAGAGATGACACATTGTGCCCTAAGATATGATAGCTACAGAGATCTATGAAAGGTAAGAAGAGTGAAAGAGCACATGATTGCAGCATATCAGAGTAGACCATTTCCTCAGATCTTGGAAGAGGATGAGAAGCTAGATATGACAATTGAGTGTAAAAGACTTAGTATAGAACTGGGAGACAGAGTGTTTCTAACTTGTATTTTTCCAGAGAAATTATCTACTAATACCTAAGCTACAGCCATTACTTTCTAGAGACTCTCTGAAGCCTTCTAAAAGAGTACTGCGGCAGATAAAAAGCTACTTTCACTCCTCAGCTATATATAGGTTTTGAATCTGTATTTTAAAAGAAAGAATTCAACATTCTCTTGGAATATTGTTAGTAGAACCATGTTATAGAACTCATTCTTGGCTTGGTAACAGAAGTCAAGCAAAAAAGAGGTTATGCTAGAGTGTAACAAGAACTATGCAATACTAGCCTCTAACTGTGTACTCAAGAATTCAAAGAGGTTAATATTAGCTTCAGAAATCAATAGAAGGTATAGAAAAAATAATATAAAAAATGATTAGAACACATAAAACTCTTAAAAAGACTTTCATAAATGTGAAAAAGTGAAGTTAGAAAGAATATTAAAAGGAATATATGAGTAGTGTCTGCTTGCAAACACTTTCTCTTGATAACACACTCCTAAACAGTAAACCTTATACTGTGTAACAAGTTCTTTTGGAAAATCTAGTGAATAAATTACAAAGCTTCTTTAAAGCCTCTAATAATACTATCTATTCCAGGTGATGTACCCCAAAGGCATCTCTCAAGTTGAACCTTATGGCTGAAGATACTAACTGATACTCACCTCACTAGTCTTTCCCAGAATTCTAGAACTCTCCAAAGCTTGTCCAAAAGTGATAGTAGATACTAACAATGCTCACTTGATAAAATAGAGGTAACACAGCTCTTGAGTGAAGATATTTGGATAGAGGTCCTCTCTCTTACTCTTCTTTACTTATGGTTTATGTATTAGTCTAAGAATACAAAGAATAGATTTAGAGAATGGAAACTGAAACCATAATAAAGCTTTCTAAGGTTTTGCAAGTACATAGACATTTTTTCATCTGCAATCCAACATTAATTCAATAATTGATTTCTACTCATGAAAGTCCATTCTATTCTCTTTTTACTATTTCCCTAACCACTCTTTCTCACTCCTCCATTCTAGACTATATTAGCTTCTGATCTAGTGTGTTCCTACCTTATATATACCAGTACACATGGTTGATGCTAATGATAAATAACCCTACCCCAATGTCCATGCATCCTCCATAAGTGTACAATTTATATACCATGAGGTAAACATACTATTAACATGTATCTTGACATTATTCTTCCAGCTCTTCTCCCAGATTCTAGACTTATGATATTATGAGATGTGATGCATCATGTGACTATGATCACATGCCTCTTCATTTTCCAAGAAATAAAGGAAAAATAAAATAAAATAAAAAGAAAAATCAAATTAAAGAAAATAGATAAAAGGAAAATAAAAATAAAAATACAAAGGTTTAAACATACCATGACAAGAGGTGGTGTGGTAGTTGTTAATAAAACTAGATCTCAAGTAAAAGAGATTTTTAGAGACAAGAAATATCACTCACAAATGACTAGCTACAAAGTGTGTATATTTATAGGAGAGTTTTACTAAGTTACAAATATTTAGATGGTTAAATAGTATAGGAATACACCAGAGACTCCTTGTTGAGTTCTCTTATAATCCTTATGAGATACTCTGCTTATAAGTTTACTTAGTAATGTTATTAGTTGTCTTGACTAGTGGTTGCCACAACATCTCTTGAACTGCTTTTTGCTTGAGAGAACCTAAGACATTGTCTAGGAGTGTAAGATCTTATATGCTTAAAAACCTTAGGAGATTACTTGTTTTTGTAGAAAAGTGTTTTCCAGGATAACATTAGAATTCAAGTTATACAAGAGGCAGAGCTCAATGTCTTTCTCTCAGAAAATCTCAAAACTAGTCACATCCACCCCTTTAAGTTGTCTATAGTAGTACCTGCCTTTTTTATCAAAAAGAAGAATAGCTCGCTCTAACTGGTTCAAGACTACTATATACTCAACTCCATGACTGTCAAGAACTAATATCTGCTTCTGCTCATTTCATAACTTGTTTCTCAACTTCAAAGAGCTAAGTACTTTACAAAGCTGGATGTTCATTGGGGGTTTAACAATGTTCAAATCAAACCTAGAGATGAATGGAAGGCTGCTTTCCACATCAACAGAGGTATTTTTGAGCCCTTTGTCATGCTAAAAAGCATGACAAACAGTCCAGCAAACAATGATGAATAATATTTTCCAAGATTTGATCATGGATGGAATTGTTGTAGTATATCTAAACAACATTCTAATCTTTACCTGAACCCTGAAGGAGTATGCAAGAGCAGTGCAATAATTCTTGGAGATCTTGTAGAAATAGAGACACTTCTTGGAGAGAGTAGTAAGTTCAGTTGAAATATGGACTAACTACAAAAATCTCAAGATAGCAAAAAAGCTCAATCATTGTCAAGCTCAGTAGTCTCTTTATCTAGCTAGGTTTAACTTCTTACTTTATCATAGGCCTAGAAAGTCCATGGAGAAGTTAGATGTATTGTTCAGGTGATCTAATTATAGTACTGGGGCCCTGAACAACCAGGACATAGTGCTCCTCCATTCAGAGTTTTTTGCAGTTCATACTATAAAGAGTTTTACTCTGGAAGATGAAAAACACAGTATTCTTAGAGACATCCATCATGGAAACCAGAGTAGGAGATAAGAGAAGACAGTGGCTAAGACAACCAGAGAGCTCCAACACTCATCCAAGTGGTCAGAAGTGAATGGCCTGCTTCTCTTCCAAGATAAGATATATATTTCACAGATTTCCAACCTTAGATACCATATTGTCTCTCTGTACCATGATACCAAAGTAGGATATGCTAGATAATGGAAGATATTAGAGCTTGTTTCACAGAATTATTGGTGGCATCAGATGTTATGGTATATTAGCTAGTATGTCAGCACTTGTGATCTTTGTTTTCAGACCAAGCCTATACAATATCTTCCAATCAGTAAGCTCCATCTACTACCAGTTCCAGACTCCTAGTAGAATGCTCTGAGTATTAATTTTGTGGTGGAACTTCCTGAGTCTTCCAAATATGATATGGTAATAACAGTTGTGAACTCTGTGTCAAAATGAGCTCAATTTATTTCAACCCATACTATTATCACAGCAGAAGGGGTAGCATAACTTTTCTTGTACAATATCTGGAAACCTCACAGTCTTCCTCAATGCATAGTCTCGGATGGAGGTCTGCATTTTGTGGTCTGTTTCACTCAGAAACTCTATAGACTACTTGGAATCAAGGCAACAACTTCCATGGTATAGCACCCACAGTCAGTAAGACAAATGGAATGTGTAAACCAGGAGTTAGACCAATATCTCTGGTTTTTTGTCAATGAATGACAATGTAACTGGTATAACCTATTACTATTGGCAGAGTTTCAACACAACAACTATGTGCACTCTGCCACTCAACAGCCTCTCTTTCTCCTTGATACAGGTCATCTTCTGCAGATAGACTTTGAGTCATACCAACAGCCATCAAAACTGGAACTAGTCTTAGAATTTGTTGAATAGATGAAATCTACTTTTAAAGAGATAAAGGTAATACTCCAGAAATCTCAAAATGACATGGCTTTATATTATAATTAACATTAGATCCCTACTTCTGTTTTTCAATCTAGTAACAAGGTATATCTGGATACATCCAACATTTATACAACACATCCCTCTACTAAGCTGTCACACCAATGTTTGGATTTCTTTGAAGTGGAAAAACAAGTTAGACCAATAGTATATAAACTAAACTCTTCTTACCAATGGCAAAGACTTTATCTGGTATTTAATGTTGTGAAGCTAATAGCTGCCCCTGAAGATCTGATTCTGGAACAAAAGATAATGGTGGTCCTTGCCCCTGTCATTATATATGGTGAGAAAGAGTAGAAAGTTGAAAAGATATTATTTGAAGTGATTTTTAAGCCTCCTATCATTGCTTTGAGTGATAATAATCTTAGAAGAGATAGATGTAAGAGAACTGGCTCTTTCAAGACTTTTCTCTTCTGTGTTTTTTGGCTGATACATGTTCTGTGATCCTTTCTTATCTGCAATCATCTGCTCATCTACTTTTCTGTACTCTGGAAGCACTTGCTAAGCACTCTAACTTTCTTCTAATTCAGTCTCTCTATTCTGAACTGTTTCTGATTACTTTTATAATTCATTGTTTATATAAACAGAATTCTGACACATTAGAATAGACCTATTATTATATAGAGTAGCTATTACCTTTAGAAATTCCCATTCTATTCTCTTAGGATTTTCTGGAGATAAGTGTATAGTTCAGTATTTCTTAGACAATAGACTTATAATTTTCTGAAGATTTGGAGTGTTCTGCTCTTCTACTCAGTTGCCCTAATACTATAGCTTTTAGAAGTGATCAGAATTTGCTTCTTGGAACAGAAGTCCAGCTTGTAGTCTTCAGTCTTATAATAGATACAAAGATTATTGTCAACTCTTTTTTTGTACTCATTACTGGTTAACTTGCCATTGTTGGCTAGCTTAGATAAGAGATTCACCTATAAAAAACTTAATGTTATGACCTTAAGCTAGAGCTCAGGTTGCACTTTAGACAAAGGCTTGAGAGAAGTTAAGAGATGATAGAATTGGTAAAGCATAAGGATACAAGAGAGTATCTATGCTATATATACTACTAAGCTATGTGTAGTCCATAAAGTATATGAGTCAGATAACATGAGGGAACAGTAAGGATAAATTAAGGTAAGAGCACCTACTATATGAGATGCTGACTGAGACTACTTCAGCACAGCTGACTATATTGTCATACCCTATGTCCATCTCCATGATGTATCCTTGAAGTATCGATCATAATACTTAACTACTTTTTAGAAGCAAGAAATAATAATTTTGATAATTTTGATAGTAATAATTTAGCAAACAGAGTTGCTAGGAAATATTAGAAATAGCTCTGGAAGACTATAGAGTCAGTAATAAAGAAAAATTTACCTTACTTCCTGAGGTAAGACTCAAGAGCTTCTTTTTCTACTAATTATGTATGATGTCATAACTCAAGCTTAAGTATAAGAGCAAAAGAAGAACCTTGTATAGAGTTTATACAAGAGGACTTGATAGAGTTTCTTGTACAGGTATGTCTACTTTATCATATCATAACTATGCTGTATGATATTATTCTTCTAAAACCTTCTATACTCTTTTCTGTTGACAGAAGTCAAGCAGAAAAGAGGTTATGCTAGGGTACAACAAGAACTATGCAATACCAATCCTTAACTGCATACTAAAGAATTCAAAGGGGATAATATCAGTATCAAGAATTGAAAGAAGGGGTAAAAACAATAATATAAAAGGAATATATGAATAACATCCACTTATGAACACTTTCTCTTGCTAACACACTCCTAAACAGTGAACCTTACACTGTGTAACAAGCTTCTTTGGAAAATCTAGTGAATAATTGTGCTCATGAGTGCCTATACTTTACAGCTAGTCTTTTGAGAGTGTGGTAGTATTTCTTATTCTTCTTAAAGACCTTGTCTTTCTAAGATCCAGTTCAATTAATGGCTACCACACTGTCTCTCAAGTGAGTATTTGCTCAAGAGAGCCTGAGGTATTATCTAGGAGTATAAAGTCTTCTCACTAATATCTTTAAAGAGGTCTTACATGTTTAAAAACCTTAGTATGTTCTTTCATGAAAAAGTATTTTCCAGTATAACACTGATATATTGGTCTATATATTATTAAAGAAGTGGTATCTACTGATGCAGTCAAACTAAGACTGCCAACTTCAATGAGAATTCATCTGGGTGTGAATGTCAGTTGAGTAGTATAGTATAGGGTACAAGTGGAGGAACAAAAGATAGAAAGGTAAAACCAATAGAAGTAAATGGAGTAAAAGAGTATATCAGAGTTAAAGATAGTGGACTCTATTTATTTTCACTTTTCTCAGTTCTAGAATAATAATGTTATACTATATACTAATAGTATATTATATGTATATTATTTAGGGTAGGCTAGGTTTAGTGTAGCATAGACCAACAGCCTAGTATATATAAGTAGGATACATTGTATCTGGGAGCTCCATTAAGTTCTCTTGTGTTAACTCTAATACAAGATTTCTCTTTTATCTCAATACTTTAAGGTTTAAGTCATAACAGAGTGGGAGGTAGAGAAAATATTAAACAAAATAAAAGTACAGGGAGTAATAAAGTATTTGATACCATAGAGGAGTTTTATAGTATAGAATCATATATAGAAAAGAAAGGAGAACTTAAAGAATACAAAGGAAACAGTAGCAAAGTTTGAAGGAAAACTGAGTATAAAAGTGAGAAGACAAGAAAAGTTGGAGATGGTGAAGGAAAAAGACTTTAGAAGAGGAGAATTACCAGAGAAATATATTATACAGATAGGATAACAGAAAGTTTAAGAAGAAATATTTAAAGTTGAAAAAGAACTAGCAAAAATAAAAGTCAGTTTCTCCAGAAGAGAAATTTTGAAGAAGAGATAATATCAGATTTGAGGACAGTGAACTTTGTTTTTCTTTTTATTCTTTCTTATTTTTATTTTTATTTTTATTTATTTTCTTATTTTAGACTTAGAGTTAGAGATTAGTATGATTATTATATATGACTGTCACAAACTGTTACATATGTCACAGTCACATAATCACATGTTATGCAGAAGAATATAGAAGATTCCAGAACAATAAGATCATAAAGTATGTTTATTACATATTTATTTTATAAATAATGCTATTATACTAAAAAATGCTTTTTTATGAAAGAACATACTCTTATAAGGTTTTTAAATATTTAAAACCTCTTTGAAGGCATTAGTGAGAAGAATTTATACTTCTAGATAACATCTTAAGCTCTTTTGAGCAAACACCTACTTGCAAGA
>Ga0157364_1006856_pt1 | contig 11749 bp, 3 predicted proteins | sample AttsexASBM2_FD_111476 | JGI IMG/M metagenome (GOLD analysis project Ga0157364, IMG submission 111476) | Fungus gardens microbial communities from leaf cutter ant in Ribeirão Preto, State of São Paulo, Brazil - Atta sexdens ASBM2 | ecosystem: Host-associated > Fungi > Mycelium > Unclassified ...
AGAGAGAGAAGAAAAAGAAGAAGAGAAAGATGTCTAATATTCCGTACTATTCTTTCTGTATTAAAAAATATTACGAGTTATATAGGTGTATATATTTATATAAAGAAATTGTTAAGAATATTTGGTAGTATAATGTGCGACTATTATATATTTAAAAAATTTGAATATCATGATTCCCTAATTTAAAAGTACAATAAAAGAAAATAGAAGGGCTCGAGGGAATAGACGCTAATTCAAGTGTGCTAATAGTTCAAAAATTTTCTCAAGAACTCAAGAAGACTAATCGTACGTATTATAAGATAACTGTCTCTATTAATGTGCCTTTTAGCCAATTTGCTTATTATTGAATTAATTATCAATATTGTAGCTTTAATGTTATCTGTTTGCAATCAATATCGGTTTTTCAACTATTTCTTTTTCTTACAATATTTCTTTAATATAAAAAAATGTTAGTACTTTATATTTTTAACAAAAATAAAAAACATGTTTTTATCCCTATTAGTGAGTCCTTCAAGCGGCCCTATTAATGTGTCCCCAATTTGTGCCTATTCATACATTTGACTCATTTTAACATATATTGGGTCGTCCGGAAAATTCGTGCCGCAAAAGATTTAAATTTAATAAATGAAATTAAAAATTTAAATCTTCTGTGTTTCAATTTTCCTTCAAAATCGGCACAAACTTTCCGGACAACCCAATACTAAAATAGGTAATAAATTTAAGCTAATTATTTAAGTTAATATTACATAAATCATTATTACAATTATATTTATTTTAATTGTAATAATGATAATTGTACACTTATAACATAACGTTTTCAGCTCCAATGCAGAGCACATTAATAGACTTAAAATCTTGCAGTACGTATTACTGGATTCACATAAATTCCTGATATCTTTTGAAAAATATTAAAAATATTTTAATACTCAAAAAATAAAATATTATCTTCGGTATTTGCATTACTAATGTAACTTAACAAGAAAAATATTTTTCTTAGTTATTCATGCTAATTTTTTTTATGACTTATCGAAATACAAAAGCTAATAGGGACAAACACAGTAATTGGGACAGTTATCCTATCATCGCTTAACGATTATTGTTGTTCTTCTATCTCTTAATAAAATTTCCAATTTATAAATATTGAGAAATATTTTTAAACTATTAGCGCACTTGAAACAGCTATTCTCTTGAGCCCTACTGTTTCCTTTTATTATTTTATATATTCTATCTCTAAATATTCAATGGTTCGTGTTTTTTGTTCATACAACTCCCAAGCTGTCGTATTGTTTTGCCCGATCCACAAAATAAAAAAAAGATCATCTAATCGCAGCTTTACGCTTGACCTAGACAATTACAATTGTTTTCGATTTCAATCGATAATCACGTTTTCATGATGATGCATAACGTGCAAAAAAGAAAAAATGGATTATTTGCGGACGACCTATTTTACCTGTTAATGCGAATTGGTATTAATACAGGAAGTAAAATGCTCTAACATGAAAAATCTGCCAACAGAAGGCTCTGAATCGTTTTTAATCATATATTATTGGATCATTAGCGGGAACTGCCATACGAATATCGATTAAAAATGGCATGTTGTCCGGCCACTGAGCACGAAGTTCGGTGGAAACAATACGCAAACCCTCCAGGGCAGTATATTACGTACGCCATATTGATTACGAACGTACCATCGAAAATCTAGCGGGCAAAATAAATAATATAATTTTCAAGCGACAGGATTATTCAGTAACCACATGATTAAAATTATACGAATTGTTAAGATAAATCGTTGTATAATAATGAATAAAAATTATGAAATTTGTTCAAAATTTTTTTCATCTCTATATTCTTCAACCAATCGTCAATATTTTCTTCGCAGAAATCATCAATATATGCTTATAACTTTTTAAGATTCAACTTCTTAATAATTTTTACAATTAATCTTTACAATTAATCTTTACAATTAATCTTTAACTTGAAATTGTGCTAAAATAAATTCTTTTTGTATCATGAAATAAAGAATAAAGTTTAGTTATTCTTGCACTAAACATTAACTTATAAAATTCCATGAAGTTATTAATAATTCAAAAACTATTAATATCTCAGTATACTTATTTGTTAAAAGAAAATTTTAAATTGATCAAAGACTGTAGACGTAAAAGAAAGCACGACAGCAACTTGGGAGATATTTACTAGAAATCGTCATTTATATTTATTAGCTTTCTGATTACGAAAATTCCTTTGAAACGAGAACAAAAGTTGCGGCAGGGATTATAAATGGAATTATAATGTAAATTATACGTTAGTTAATGGATATTAATAATATGTTGATCGTCAGTACAAAAAGAAAACAGTTAAAAATAAACAAGTATAACTATCGTAGATACAGTAATATTAATATACCATCGCAAGTCATAAAACTAAAAATATTTATTTGTTACTCTGATTTTATATTCTCGATAAGAAATCATAATCATAAAGGGAAAGCTACATCATAATGATATAAAATAAATCTTACGTGCAAATCTTTTAGAGTAGAGTGTTTTTTGAATTTAAGATATGCGAATATCTATTTGCAGAAAATATGCATTTCCCATTTTGATGTAAAGTGGAGATACACTCGACGGAGAAAATAGATGACGGACATTTCCATAAAAAATCAATTCGCGATATATTTTTATCGTGGCGTATATTACCGATTTCGTTGAAGTGCTCGAAAAGTTTTCTTACAGCCACTTAAATCTTTTTTCGCACGGATTGATTTGCTACTCTATTTCGCAAGATACTTTCGCGGGACGTATTTAAAAGTTTTCAAATAAAACGTTTCACGAATGGTGATGTCTTCCAGTTTGCAAGTGAATGCAATTCTGTTGTTGCATACTGTCTTCTTCGTGAATTCTGGCATGTCGTTTATCGCATTTAACGCACACATCATATAAAATAAGGAGCGACTGACGTAATATAAAGTACGACAAGAGATTGTATTTTAGAAATAGCTTATATCATAAATTGAAAAATGTTGAATTATTATTTTGACAAAATATATCACTTAATTGCGTAACTTTATAGTGTATCTTAATCACTTAAAATTATATGTATAATATTAATATATCAAAATATTTCGATTACAAATATCATTTCACATTATTACGATATTTAAATGATAATTGATTGAGAATTTTTGAATAACTTTTTATTAAATTTCATTTATAATTAATTAATATCAAAAGTTTTCAAAATAGAATCCATTGTTTTGTAATAATTATAAAATAAAATGGCAGCACATATCGTATCAATTTTAATTATAATTCGTTTTACTTGAATAATTATTATATAATATTCTTGTTTGTATGCGTAAATTAATTTTATATATGTATATACATATACATAAATACATGGTCGTTTTGTAAATATCTCGCACATATAATATAAGATCTAACTTATACGTACTATAATTTCCATTAATTAGATCATCAATTGATTAAAACAGTTTATCTAGGATAAATTTCAAAGAAAAAAATTTCATCTCATTTTCTCAAGAGAAATTACAATATCAAGGATATATCTGAAAACTCGATATCACAATAATTAATTTTAGAAGAAAGACCAATTAAGTACAATACATTAATAGTATTTAACTCGACAATTAAATAAAAATCTGTGGTTTAATATAATTACTGATTGCGTTTATATAAATATAAAAAATACAAATCTTTCCTCATGTAGTTAGTTATAATTTATAAAAGTAAATATATGAAATAAACATAATATCGAATTTAATTGTACACAATTGAATACAAATAAATTTTACTTCAGTTTTTATTATATTTAACAATATATAGAATCATCGAAGTTTTTATAAGGACAAATTAATTTTTAATTTGTAAAACAATAGCGCGTGATCACAAGGTCATTGACATTCGGCATATGATATTCAGATTACGTCTAAATATTCGCTAAGATATAAATAGGCCTAGAATACAACCTTTATGCGATAGACGTGTTCACTATCGAAGCGTCGAGGTCCCGCTGAGGTTTGCAAGTTGTTCTGGTATTACCGGCTACGATCGAAAGTTACGGGGTAACCCGTCGATTGAGGACACGACAGCTTAATTGGCAAGTTGCCTCTGGCGGCACCTGATGAAAGAGTCGGCGATGTCTTCCTCGTGCTTTGGTCGAAGCGGTAATCGGGTTGAAAAAGATTGCCCACTGTTTTGGAGCACTCAACTTTTAATTGCGTGGTGCTTCTAATTGAATCGAATTGGATCGCTTCCAAAATGAGTATTAGATATAGACTTTACGAGACAGTGACAATCGTATAACAAGTTTTTATATGGTTGCTTAATAAAACACTTTAATAGAGTATTTTTCAATTAGAATTTGTAAATCATTTTTGTTAATTCGCAGTTAAATTGAATATACTTATAAAAAAGATTTATATTATATAAAATATAAATAAAAATATAAGAATTTTACATCTCACTCAAATTTAAATAAATATTTCTTTAGTTTTGATTGAATAAAATTTAATGTTTAATTATACAACATTTAATGTTGTAAAGAATGATTTATTATTTTCTTAATAATTTAAATTAATGATACTTTCAAATTTTTGTTAATCGTTTTCATTCAGAAAACTTAGTATAATATTATCTAATCTTACAAGATGATTATTTATTTATAATATTTTACTTAACGATTTTAGTGCTATTAGTATGCGCGTTTAAAATATACAAGAAAATGCATGTAATGTATCTGTTTCGATATTCTTTTCAAAGAATTACGCCATGTTCCAAGCAAGTTCATGTTATTGCACAAACTATACAGTCACAATGAAAATATTACGAGACGAGACGTCGCAATATCTTCCCTTTGCCTGGTATTGAAAGATCGAAATGTTAAACGTATCGTGCTCTAAAAATATCACAACCTATTGACAATTGTTTTATATTATAGTACTGTCATGCACAATGTGCTCAGGCTATTTTGAATACGCGATTAATTTTTTTGCAGCGCGTAAAATGCTAATGCATGAACTTTTATATGTATTAAAAATATTTAAATTAAGTCATGATGGAGTTATATCACAAAGATTACTATAGCTTCATTATTTTAATGTTATAAATTTATACGTATTATATTTTAAAATATTATCATTTTTTGTCTTATATGAAACTCTTTATGTATCAACAAATATATCTTGAGAGGTTGTAATCAATTTTAATAATTATATATATTTACTATTCTTTTTAGTTCCACAATATTTTAATACTAAATTCTGATAAAAGTTTAAAGTTAATGCATGTACATCAAATTATAATGCTCATATAGAAAAGCAAGATCAAGATATAATACAGACAATATAATATTTTCGTGGTAAATTAAAATAAATAAATTTTTCCAGCATAAACTTTTTTTAGCATTAAATGTATTTGAGGATTTTTGTAAAATGTGCGAATAAAAATTTTTTTTGATTTGTAAGATAATAAACAATTGTAAATTTTAATAAACAGTCATAAAGTACATTTTCGAAAATATAAGATATATTCAGATTAACTTATATTTATGTATTATTTAAAAATATTATAAAAATCCAAAAGAGAAATAATGCATCTTACAAATTTACTCCATCGAATGCAAATGCAAAGTTATGAAAACATTTATTATAATATTTAACATAGGCATTTAATGTGACTGTACGATAATATAATAAAATTATAAATATATAAATAAATTTAAATGACATATTTAAGAAAACATTTATATAAAAGTTTTAAAAAAGATGTTAATTTAAATTTTTTTTATCATTGTGAATAGAATATTTAAAAAAATATCTAAATATTTTCACGTACAATTGGGGACAACTCGGAAATGAAATGGTTGGAAAATTTCGTGACTGCGGCGTTAATATCTTTCACTTTTGCGAGCACGAATGAAGGAAATGGTGAAAATATCGGTGCCGTCCGTCGCAATCGCGATTTTTCGCTGTCCCGTTTACCACGAGTTATTGCTTCCGATAACACATCGTCATTCAGGTTCATATTTTTGGCGTTCATATATGTACGATTAAAGCCCATGGAAACAGACAATGAGCAAGATTTCAAGGATCTATATGCCGTTCAGCCATTTGCAAGAGTCTCATATAACTTGTATGACATTAACGTATGGCAACATAAAGGCGTTTGGATGAACTCCAAATTCGTTGTATAGCAATCCTTTAAGAATGTGATTAAAGAATGTTGTTATAACGTGACATGTAGTTTTTTGCGTATATTTTTTAACTAAACTATAACTCAAATGCGAGGAAAAAAATAGCAATCGATAAATTATAGTAAATAATTTTTGCAAAATAATAAAATTGCAAAAATTTCTATATTTCAAAAATAAATCTTATTTTGAAGCATAACTATTGATATGTTTAATTATTTAAAATGCGTATTTTTTATTAACTGTAACTATAAGTGTATATAAAAATTAGAGATATGCTGCCATGATTACTGAAATTAAAAATAATTTAAATTAAATAATTTAAACTAAATGAGATTAAGATTCCCTATATCAAATACAAGAAATTGAAAAGCTTTATATTTCTTCGACAATACTTAGAATTAATTTTTTATGAAATTACCAATTAACTTCTTAGGCTTCTCAGACTTCCTATTATTGTGTATTGTAAAAATAACATAAAGAAAACTTATATGGCTGCCCGGTTACAAAGAGTTAATGTGAACAGTTGAAAAGATGCAATATCTTTTCTTGATCATATTATCTTTTTATACTTTCTTTTAATCTTGTCCGACAAAAATTTGAAACAATTTAAAAATAAGAGTTTGCCTATATCCCATTATATGCATTGTAGCTGCACTTCAATATTTCAGTATTTCAAGAACGCAAAGATTTTCGTAAAATAGGAAATAATGATTTAATAATTGTTTCTCATACCAAATAAGCGTGATTAATTTTGTTGTTACATTTTGTTATTACTTTTGTGTTTTGCACAAGTGGAGGTAGTAGCCTAGCTGTTATAAATCAGTGATATGACTTAGGGTACGATCGTACGAATAATCATCTATGTACGTTTTCGTCTCAATTCCACGATGCGTATACTTTTTGTATCCTTCGAGTGGATTTTATTGTTGGTTTCAAAGCATGAGTTTATGGTGCCATGGAATCAATAGATGCGGCAGCGAATCCCGATGAAACCACTATGCGCGTGTTGGTTTCTGAACTGTCAACAAACCAATACGCAACGCGGACACGCAGTAGTGGATTCAGAAAAATCCTACATAGTACGATAAATAACAGAAACATTGTTTTATCTGTTTCTACGCTTCAAATCTCTACAAACGCATCGAATGCACAATCTTCATATCCATTTTATACGTTGTTGGCTTTTTTAAAACTCGTTTCATCCATTTACTCGTTGCTGCAAAACGTTATCAAAAGAGTTGTTAGTATATGCCTCTGAATTTCTTGTAATTATACATTATTAACATTTATATAAAATTTCGAAAAGCAATCGATGATTATTTAAAAAGATTAATAAAAAATTTGATAATAAACAAAGTAAAAAGAGAATATTTACATAGTACAATTGCATCACACACGCACGCACGCACGCACGCACACACAAACATGATTCTGTTGATAACAGATGCTGAGATTGATTTGCAAATATATAGTTACTCTGTTTATTTTTTTATTACCAATAGATACTTTTTTAAATAATAATTTAAACATTGTATCATACATTTTGACTTTTGAATAATTGTACAAAATTAATTGTTTACATCGAAATTATATATTTTCGGATTCAGCTGACTTTAAATTATTGTGTAGCTAAATATAGTAAATTAAATGTATTTGATTGAGTAGAAAGTTGGATAAAAAGTTGAATTTGGCAAATAATTTAATTAATAAACTAACGACTCTTTAATCGTATTTTATATGATTTCATATTATTAAAATTATTAATATAAATGATAATCTTTGTCATTGTAAAGATATTTATTATATAAATTAAAAAAAATATTTTAGAGAAAAAAAGTAATTTAAACACATAAATATTTAGAAATTTTCAAGAGAAATATTCTTCTAAATAATATAGCTATTTATTTTAAAAAAGTATAAATAGATATCCCATATGTTTATTTTGTATTTCATAAATTATCATAATATTACCATTAACGATAGCTCGAGGTTTTTGTATTTTCATTCTTAGAATTAAAACAGAAATATAGAATTGTTATTACGTAGACATAGAATTGTTATTATGGAAAATAATTCATGTAATAATTTCAAAGTTCTTTATGATAAGTCATCATTTATTTTAATTTCACTATATATAATATCACTATTGTATGTTGCCAAAATAATGTATAAAGCTACTATAGAAATCATTCAGTTTGATGATATGGCATTTGTAATTCGAAAAACATTCAGAACAATGCATAAATAAAAGCATATAATTGAAAAGAGCCAGGGCTCTGTGATTAACAACTTTGATCAATGACTCATATGGCTGCTATGCAATTTGTAAAATTTTCCTGCGGCACCGATTGCAATTATTTTATGCAATTGCGGTGCCATTATCGTTCATTATCATCATTTCGAAGCGTTGACAATCTGTAATCACAACCAGCGAAACAAAAGGGTCTGCATTTTAATTACACATTGCAATCGGCGATCAGAGTTATAAATTGTGTTGCTCGTAAAGAATATTCTTTGTCATTTATTTCTTTTATTTTGTAAAACATTCTACATAAAATGTAGGTGACATTTCTTATATATTAGCATTGTTTTATATTTAGTTTTACATTTTATTTCTAACGTTATAAGTTATAACTATTTTAAATACTGCCTTCATTTTTATTAATATGTCTTTACTAACATTTTTAAAAAAAGCTTTGAAACGACTTCTTTGCTAAAAATAAAATATATTTTAAATAAAATTCTCTTCTAATGAAAAATAATTTGTATTTAACTTGAAAAATGTGATATATAATAAAAAAGTTATTTTAATCTACATATATATATGTAAATTAATATATTTTTGACAAATCTAAATTTCTTGTGGAATGTTTAACATTTCAAAATTTTATCTTACTTTAATGCGATAGAAATTAAATAAAATATTATATTTACATTATTATTATTTATATGACAATTTTACAAAATTCTGGTATGATAAAAAAAGTTTGTTATACTTTCGTGACATTAACAAATTAAAAGGTAAGTTTTTGTGTACAAAGTAATAGATCAACGTGACGCAAGTATATGAATATATATGTTTGCTTCTAGACGAGGGTGTTTCTTTATATATTTCGAACACAACCATTCTTACAAGTGCGATCAAAAGAAAAAATTGCAGGTTCCTTGTGCACGAATGCGTTTCATCCCAAGTTATAGCGACGTATAATCATCCACTCTCAAATTTATTGCGTCCCGAGATAGGGTAGTTGAGTGGTCAACAAGTGAAATAGGCTTTTAAAAGACAGCTGTTGAAAAGACGCTTTTTTATTCATTATTTCACAGTAACAGAGAAAAATATGAACATTCGAAGAACCGATATTTGTTTCGGTGAGGTGATTGATTCTATGCTTGCAAGAATAAATGATCGTCATTTAAATTACCGTGCAAGTTTGCACGGATTTCACTTTTGAACGACTCGCATTTCTCTTCCAAAGCATTTTCGATGGCGAGATCTTTTTCAATAGACCACAAATATCTCTTGCGAATTCATACGTATATATGCGTTATGGATATAAAAGATATCTATATAGCAATTGACTCAAATGTGTAAAAAAAATCACTTCCTTATAATTAAATATAATAGATCTTAATAAATCAGGATTTGCTTTTTCTTAATAGATTTGATTAAATATCATCTTTTTTAATAAATCCTTTATTTTTAATTGTTAAATATGATAATAAAAACCTTGAATTAAAATTTTCAAAAAAATCAGGAACGTAATGGATTTGAATTTTTATTTGAAAAGAAATATAGAGTTTACGTTCCTATTTGCCCTTTTTTTTCAGATTCTTAAATAGTCTTTCTTTTTTAACAATTTTAGTTTTCAAATCAATCTAATTAGTGATCATTATAAACTAATTATATAAAGAATAAATATAACAAGGATATTTTTCTATAATACTGAGTTAAAAATTATATAATTTTATAAAAGTAGTTTGCATGGTAAAACGAGGTAATACATTGTAAAGTCTATAAAATCATGAAGACAGATAGTTGAGTAGCTCATATATCATCATCGCTGTCACCATGATAATCCTAACTGTTGAATGATGGATGGGATTTCACCAATAATTGTTGTCAAGCGATTGTTTCTTACTACACAATCTCACGAATTCAGCATTATTTGCGTATCTTGAATATGTATCGTCTATTGAATATATTAATAAAATGCGCGACTACAGCAACGACAATCAGTTCTCAATTTTTGTAGCATTGCATTTGAAATTCTGGAGGTCTTTTATGCGTTTACGTCTGATTTTTCTTATTTTCAGACATATACTACTTAAAAATATTATAATACTTTATTATTTTACATAATATAACATGCATTGAAATTAATTTGTCATTTTTATAAATTTTGATCTTTTTGCAATATAAAAATTTTAATTACACAGCATAATATTTATTAAATGCTTGTGTTATTTGTAAAAAAATAAATAATGTCTTATGTATACATATTCAGATATGACAATTTTATATTAAGAGCGACTCAAATGATTTTTATTAAATAATGCATAAGAGTTTTGTTAAAAGTTTTCGAGAAAGCACAATTTCCATCATATCAGCAAGATAAGAAGTTTCCTTTATCTTTTATTCACAAAGAATCTACTTTCAGTAACAGAGTATTTATGATCGAGCACAATCCTCGCTATGTCATCGTGATAAAAAGTATCTAGGCTATATTAACTAGTATACATTCAAATATTCTCTTATTTATTTTATATTTTAAGAGTTAGTCGAAACGTACAATTCAATTTGGGTTTGTTAATAAATGAGTTGAAAAAAATATTGAATTTTATTTGCGTACTGCCATAAACACGCACTCTCATTCGCCTGGTGTAATACCTATCATTGGTTTTATATTTTATATTTTATTTAAATTTATACAAAATAATTACAATTGTTTAAAATGTCTCACATTGTCAATTCGATAATAGAATACATTCGCAAAAGCCAGATACAAAAGTTACAATGATATATAAAATATGATGTTTTTAGATTGCGAAACGTTTTATGCAATAACGGCACACTATAATAATAAAATTTCATTTTTTTATCGCGCGATTATTTTTCTTTTCTTGCAAGAAATATAACGAAAGAAAAATAAGAACATTATCATCTGACAATACAATCTAGTATTAAATATAAATATTTTTTATTTTAAAGTTTTTTTAATATTAACTTTATAATATTATATTAATTTAATATTACCTTTAAAAAGAATTTGTATAAAGATAGCATACACATAGTGTTAAAGATAATTAAAATAATATAGACAACGTTGAAGAAGAGATAATTGAAAATGTATATTTAAAGTAGACGATTAACTTTTTTGTTTAAATAAATGAATAGGTTATTAATAATAATTTAAAAGATCTTGACGGTCTCTCGTCTCTTATTTTAAAGTATTTTAATTTCATTATAACACTTCTGAAATTAAAATAACTTACTTTTCAGAGGAGATTCAGAACATTTTTCAAAATTTACAGGCTAAAT
>Ga0157364_1006857_pt1 | contig 11749 bp, 8 predicted proteins | sample AttsexASBM2_FD_111476 | JGI IMG/M metagenome (GOLD analysis project Ga0157364, IMG submission 111476) | Fungus gardens microbial communities from leaf cutter ant in Ribeirão Preto, State of São Paulo, Brazil - Atta sexdens ASBM2 | ecosystem: Host-associated > Fungi > Mycelium > Unclassified ...
GTCCGGAAAGTTCGTGCCGACTAAAATTAAAATTTTAGTATATAATACATTTATTAAATTAAAATTTTCTGCGTTTCAATTTTCCTTTAACATCGGTACGAACTTTTCGGACAACCCAATATATATATATATATATACACTTACCAAGGTAGGATCTATGTCAGGTATATCGAGAAATTTTTGATATATTTGATGCACTTTCTCGTACTTCACTCTACCCTCTTCAAAGTCTGCGTGCGCGAAATATAGCAACATATTTTTCGATAATAATGTGTTTGTTGCTCTCTCAAACATAGTAGCAGCCTCATCGCTGAGATTCTTGGCTGCATTTACGTCACCCTTCTCCGTCAATATCTTAGAACTCAATTCTAAGAAATGTGCCGCTTGATGCCATACCGCAGGATGATGACCCAAACATAAGAGGCATTGTTCGATTGCGAACATAACTCTCCGAGCGACCAGCGATGTATCTTCTGTTCTTAGAGGATTACTGCGTTCCCATGCAATATATTTCTTCCATAATTCGACCTTAATAAAATAAAATAAAATACATTAAATGTAATATACATGTATATTGAACATTGATTCGATATTGAAAATTGATTTTTAGACGTAATAAGTATAGATTGCGGTATTCCTATGAAGTTGTCACTGATTTAAAAAGAAGAGATAGAGTTTAATAAGTATATATATATATATATCACGCACGCGTGAAATAACTAGTTGAAGAGAGATGCGATTCATATATAGCGTTGTCATTCTAACGGAGCACAAATGCTAAGATTAGAAATAGCGCAATATAACTATTTATTTATTATGCTACAACTATTACATCTATAATTTTAATAATAAAAGAGAAAATATGCTGAAAATATACTGAACAAGATCATAAATTACCTGTTTAACTTCTTCGGGATGACCAGTTGGAGGGATGCTAGGTGCACTTCGATTCAAACCTCTTGTAACCGCTTCCAATTCTTTAGCGACGCGTCTTGCATTCATATAGTCTCTAGACCTTTCGATGGCCATTTTCTCTGCGATTATTGGATTAATATTTTGCTCAAATGACATGTAATCCTTCCATAATTGCTCCATGTTTATCATGGGATTAATAACGCCTCGTTGATAAACCTATGATTTAATATTCGTTGACAATTATTTTCATAAAATGTTAAATTTTTATTTTTTTTCTTGTAGTATAATATAATCTTGTAGTATAATATAAAATATTCGAAAGTATTTTTATAACATACTACCTTTCGTACAGCACTAATTTTTTGATTTTCTGCATATGATCCGACCGCTTCAACGCTCTTCAAAAACATGACATAATCATTCCAAATACTGTAAGAATGTATATCCATGCCAATTTTATCCAATGCGAAATCATACGCCTGTGCCATTTTCTCCCTAAAAAAATGTCACAATTAATTTTTCTCATCCTAAAAGCAAGTAATTTCCTTTAAACTTTGTATAATTAATTTAATATCAACCGGTACAAAAAATAAACAATGCTTACATTTGCACCCGAGTTATACAAGGTATTTAACATGTTATTACAACATGTAGGAATAACTTAAAAAATAAATTTACAACAAAAATAACACAAAAGAATTCTTATAAATATTTGTTCCATCTGACTTTGGCACATATTTTGGAATTAGTCGGAATAGATTCCGATCGGAATTATTCCGTTTTACTTAGAAAATATAATAGAAATCTAGGAAATAATTAAATAAATAATTCTGATCGGAATCCATTCCACATAATTCTATAATACGTATCTTTGTTTCTGAATTATAAACGCTTTTCATGTTTCATTAATTCTCATTACAAACTGTTGCACATCGTATTCATACAGAAAGGGTTTACTAATAGTCATAAGACGCAAAACTGTATGAAGACACGTGAAGACGCTACCCTAACTCATTGTCAATTTGAAACGAGAATCAATGAAACCCAAATATGTCTGTAACTCGGAAATAAGGTCAGTTAGAATAAATGTTTATACGAAATTTTTGTGTTACTTTTGAATTCATTTCTAAAATTATGCCTACATGTTATAAACACCTTGTATTTTAAAACAAAATACTTCCGTGTACTTACTTATACGTAGTTAGACTTGCTTTCGTTTCTTTGACATAAGAAAGATATAGTTTCCACAATTCAATATTTAATATTTTCATGAGGCACCTTTGGAAAAGCTGTTAGACAAAAGAGACATTTTAGAAATGTATCCGTAGTAACTAGACACCGTAAATATAAGACTTCATACACACACACACAGGCTCTTGTCCCACAGGAAGATATATACGTATATATCTACCAAGTTACTTACCCAAAAAGGCAAGTTTTATTTATACACATAATTAAACATTTCTAATACAAAGTACGGGATAAATTGTACATTTATATCATAGGAAATAATAGGCAAAATTTATTAAGAAAATATTTAATAGAACATACAGTCATTAATAATAATAATGTTTATTATATGTAAAAATGGGATAAATAATAATGCACCAATGCACCAATCGAGAATAGTTTATTGCATAAAGATATGATTTATTAGCAATAATGAGAAACATTAATGTTTCGTATATAAAAAATATATATATATATATATTGTTTAATATAACATAAAAATGCCCCACACAAAATGAAAAATTTATTTATTTTCTGCAAGTGGGGCTAATTAGAGTAAAACGAACCTATGTGGGATCCAGAAATGAATGATCCCAAGACATATAAAAAAATGAAGACAATGTGAAGCAGCATAGAGTGACTAGAATGCCCTAATATTAAAATTCTTCGAATTATAACAAATGAAGAAAAATAATTATATATCGATAACTATTTAATTAAATATTTTATCGCTTTATGCTACTTCTAAAGGTTATCACAACATTTGAGCTTCTATCTATATTAGATTTTCTCAAATATTGCTAAAAAGGAAGGTGTAGAGTGGAACTTTTCATATTCGTGGTTGAATAAAACAACATTATAAACATTATAAAATATATCCTCAATATATATATACTGAGATTTGATTGAGGACTTGATATTTTATATATATGTATGTGTAAATCTTGATCTTATTTATTATACATGCCATCCAGTTTGCAATAATATTTATATACAGTTGATTTAGTACCGATAAATCGATTTTAACATATCTTAAAGCACAAATAAAAGTATATTGCAGGAAGGAATAAGGCTATTACATTCAGAAAGTTATCTTCTTTGGACAATCGCCATTATTTTTTTCAAATAAACTTTACAATAAATAATATAAATAACAGCCAAAGAAAACAACCTCCCAAATATATAAAAAGATCAATTATTAATCAATGAAATAATTGGTTTGTGGTGAAATAGTCTTTTTATTCACCTCATATAATTTGCAAAATGTTTAAAATCACATTATATCATAATATTCGAACACTGCATGTTAATAATATCCTAAGATTCTAACCCGTTTTATTACAGCAACGAAACAAAATAGAAACAGCCATTCTGTAAAAATAGCGTTCATGATAAGAGAGTTAACTTTACAACGAAAAGACGCGCCTATTAGATTAAATAGAGATTAATAAGTCAAATCAATTAATATAAAAGAGAAAATTATGTAAAATATCATTTTATATATTTACATGGATACAATTTTAGCAATTTTATAATTGTAATAAAATAAAATAATGAAATACTTTATTATAAGATTACTTTAATTTATCAATTAATTTATATATTTATGTATCAATGCTAATATCTTAATTTATTTATCTACACAAACTGAATTTTCTGTATGTGTCATTTTAATTCTTTTTGGGAAGGCAAAAATTTAATATTAATAATATATAAATATAAATATAAACTCTTTACATTAAACATACAAATTCATAGAATTAATATTAACATACCTTTTCCACTTTTTCAAAGTTCCGCATTTTCATCTAGAAAAACAAACAAGACAACAGATTAAAATCTTATTACAAATGTTTTTTTTTAAATAAAACAATATACAAGATTTTTTATCTATATTACAATATTAGCTATATTACAAAGTTAAATGATTTATTGAAATAATTTCTATAGTTATAGTAATATAATTTAGTAAAAATTGATATAATCAATTACCTCTTGTTCTATGTAAATTTTCCAATAACGTCCAGCCGATGGGAATACTGTAACAAGTTTCTCGAATACTGGTCGTACTTCTATGATTGGTCTGATCTGTGCCTCCCTTATAAGTATGCTCCATGCTTCTAAGTCATATGGCGATTCGTCAACAGTTTTTTGAGCGCGTTGTAACTTTTCATTTCCCCAGTCCTGCAAAACAAATTTTAATAAAGATATATACCTTCAAAAATTCAAATGCAAATTTATATATTTCTTTTAATTAAATACTTATTTAAATGAATATGTAAAATACAAAATCTCTATGCAAAGAAAAACAAGGATTATATATTATTCTTGTCTATAGTAATAGAATAAGTATAAATATTAGTAGACAGATATTGTAATAAAGTGATATATCACATTATAGAATAAGATATAACAGAACATGTTTACAATAGAGGTTATAGAAAATTTTGTAGCCATTTAAGTATCTGTTATAAGACATTTATTCCTTTCAATTTCATAAATCTAGAATCAAAGTAATCTTATGTCTATTGGTCTGTTTTCTGTTGCACTAGATTGTACTAGAACTCTCTTTCTTGCTTTTGATAAATATCAAACATATATCCTTCTCACTTAAGTTCCAAAAGTATACACTGGTTCAGCCACGAAAAACAGATCTCTTATCTTAAAATATTTAAAAAAATTAAATTAAAAAAAATTAAAATTGAAAACAATCGATGTAAATAAAATAATGAATCTTTATAAAATATAAAAAGATAATTTATAATATTATAAATAGAGTATGTTTATATATAGTGATATAAAATTTCGTAGTAGTATAGATATCTTTTTAATTGCTTACGTTTAAGAATCAAAGAAACTTATGTTTATTATTTCCCAAATCAGAAGAAATTAATTGAATACAAAAGCGATTCATGCGAATAAAATAATAAATTTTTTATTATACAATTTTTATTATACAACGACATAAAAAGAAATAATTTATATAATATCATAAATAAATATGTTTATAACAATATTATAAAATTGTGTAGACATGTTTAAGTTCCATTTCTTTCAATTTCATAAATTTAAAATTGAGGGAATCTTACATCCATTATTTCTTGAATTAGAAAAAATTAATTACAGAAAATTGAAAACGATTGATAAAATAATGAGCCTTTTACATCGCATAATTATTGCAAACAGAACAGATCTCACAAACATAGAGGTTATGACAGAGATTAAAACGGATCGGGAAGGATACTTACGAATTCTGTTTTGTTTTCTGTCATTTTATTTTCTGGTCGTGACCAGCGCGTAAAACGCGTAAGTTTTGTGGGATATCCGGCTGCGAAAGAGACAAGGAATCACGTTTCTGACCGAAGTTGTTACGAAAAAACCAAACACCAGCTGCTGCTGAATGAAGAATGGAGCGAATGGAGACATGAATTCAAGTAAGAATAGAATATGTCGATTCGTCGACATTCGACGATGTATGCAGCGATGTATCGATATATCGTGCGATATAGTGATATACTACGAATCGTAATGGCGACTAGATAGTAAATGGGCGGGAAAGTTTACATGCGCACGAAGAGAAATTCAAAGGAAATAGAAGTAAGAACTGTAGTTTTCTTTAACGTCGTTATCATTCCAAGTTATTTTTTTTTGTAACGGTTTGGTAACGGCGTTATTTTTTTTGTTTTGTTTTTGTAGTAATTATAACGGTAATTAGATTTTTTATTATAATTAATTTATTTAGTTTCTGAGATATAACCAAAAATTTACTTGATATAAAAATTCTTATAGATAAGCTTATAGATAAGCTTATATTAGACCATGTTTGTATATTACTGCCAGTTACTGTCAGTACTGAAAATCTATAATTCCCGTTACGTTTAGATACTGTATATATATATATATATTATATATACTATACTATGATAACTGGTAGTAATATACATACATACGAATACAGCTTTGTTTTGGAAATTTCAGTTTCACTTATTGAACAAACACTCTTGATAGGGTCTTCTTCTATAATGCCTAACATCTTTTTTTATGTTTTTAAATATTTTCGCGATAAAATTACGACCTGTATTATCACCATTTGTCATTTTATCGTGCCTGAATCCGCGAAATGTCAGCTCTATGATTAGAGAACTTTAGTCGTTAATTCAAAAATTAATTATAATCTCGATATTTTTGTTTTAGGACTTTTGAGTAAAAAATATCTCAGAAACGCACTCTTAAAAGGCGATTTGGTATAATTACAGGAAACTGTGAATAAAAATATATTAGGAATATAAATAAAATAAATAAAATTAACCACTACGTTTTATGTTTACCATATATTACTACATTGTATTATAATTACAACAATAAAATTTTATTTTATTTTACAAAAAGCATCATATCTCAAGAAGAACAAAAGAATCAAAATAATATCAATTTGATGTTATATTGATCAAATTTATATTATTTTTTTGGTCATGATAAAACTCGATCTTAGATGATTTAAGAATGACTTTATATATAAAATTATTCTTAGATTATCTGAAATCGAAATTTTTATCAAAAAATGGCATAAATTCGGCCAATATGACAGTCAAATTGACAGTATTTTGATTTTCTTGTTCTTCTTAGAATCTTATACATAACTTTAATCTATGGAATAGTTTATTAAAGTTATCAGCTTTAACTCAAGTCGACACGTGTCGTCAAAAGTAAAAAGCATTCATTAAACATATTTGTGTTTATAAAAACATAATATTGCAAGGCCATTTACGTTTATAATCGCTTATGTCTTGTAATAATACATATAAATAAAAATTCTGCAAGGAAGGAAGCAATCTAATCTAGATTATCTGTATGTTTATTTTGTCATGCAATACTTTTGTTAGTTCATATGCATTTACTTTAGCCTCCAATATAATAAGTATCTTACAGTGCAATTCTCATAAAGTTTCCATCTGCAAAAACTATTTCTGAAATTGTTATAAAAAGTATTAAAACACATTTGTATCTCGTGCGGCGAAAAGTTAATTTAAATTATTAGCTGATCCGGAAAACTATGACGAAAACGCTACAGACAGCGATGACACCATTATTGGTCATTGGCTCGTTCTGTAGTTTGGGCTTATTTGAATATCCTTTTGGACAACCTAGACCGTATCTTTCTTATCTGTATGCCTATGTTATATGGAGCTTTTTTACGTTTTCTGTTGACTATCCATATCCAATTTACTTAATTGATTGGAATACTATAATAGAGTGGAAGACAAATATAATATTTATCAATGTGATTACGTCAATACTTGTTAGCTGGTTTCGTTTTAAGGTAAGAGTTTTAAAATATAATCTCTAATGTTATTTGATTTTTTTAAAATTCCTTAACTTTTGTATAGATGAAAGTTTCTTATAAAATAGGCACATAAGATAGCAGCTTTTCTGCTAAACTAATAAATGCTATCTGTTAGTTGCACCATGAATTTATGCTCTAGAGTTAAAAACTATTCAATGAAAATTCATTATCAGATTGTGATTATAATCATTGTAAAAAAAAAGATTTTAGAATTTAGATTTTTTTAGTTTTATTGAAATGAGTCTTTAAATCTTATTTGTTATTTTTTGTTATTTAATAAGTAAATATTTGGCAATAAATTGTGAATGTAGTGATAGAGAGAGATCATATTAATAGAAAAATACGGGATATACTGAATTTCATTACAAAAGTTAAATTTGATAATCATAAAATCGTAAGACGCGCTACTCGTATGAGATATTCGTGATACTCACAAACAGGGATTGGACCGAAACCAAAACTGATAAAACGAATTATAATCATTATTTTTATCAGATTAAAATTGATAACCGAACCCAAATATTGTACATACTACTGGACTGATATGATAATCGAATCGAAAATGATTTTCGATTCAGTTTCAGTCCAATTTTCGATTCGGATTTTTTAACTTCTTCGGTTCGATTGTCGAGTCAATGATTGTCTAACATAGCGACTTATATTAGGAGTCTTAAAGAGCAATATTACAAGATATTACAAGATGGAATGTAACTTTCTTATTTCCTTGCTTGATTATGATAATTTGCCTAAGATTAATATTATTTTATAGAAAATTATCAACAGGCTGTAACTAGTTGAAACTCTGCAAATTGTTAACATTGATATAGAAGATAAATGTGCAGCAAAGAAAAGAAAGAAATGATTACAATTTTTACATATTTCCCGTTCCAGATTACTTATTAGTCTCTATTAAAAATTTATTAAAACGAATTATTAAATATATCCCAGCCGTAATTAAAGTTGATGAGTGTATTAGGGCAGAAACAGGGGTGGAAGCCGCCATTACTAAGGGCAATCACACAGAAAAGGAGACTTGGGCCTTTTTAGTAATCACTAATATTATTAATAATATGGTATTATTGAAATCCTCCCACCACGAAATATAATCAAATCTCAGCCAATTATTATCATTATTCTTATTATTATCGAAATCTCAACATCTCCAATCTGATTACATAATATCGTTATCATAGCTGAATTATAAGATACATAATTATGATAATATGTAACTATAATAAAATATAATAACTAAATATAATAACTAAAAAAAATATAATAATTAAACAATAAAAAATTAATCCTAAACCATCCCATCCTACTAAAATTCTGATTACATTAGGACTAACAACTATTAAAATTATTGATAAACAGTAATAAATAATTAAATTGATTTATTATTACTTTTCTATATCTATATAAACTATTCTATATAATATAATTATTGAAGAAATTAATAAATAACAAAGAAATTCAGTTAAACAATATAATAAACTTTATATTTATCGTAGTAAACTCAAAAATTATTCACTAAAAATAATTATTAAATCTAAATAATAAAATCTTATCCTTACACTTAATATTTCTTTTAAAAATGTTCCTTTCAATAAATGTGAATTTTTATACCTATGCAATTTATGCTTATTATATTATCTTTTTCTACAATAGATAATCTTAACTCATAATCGATAACAAGAAAAAAAACTGAAATCTAAACGGTTACGATTATCATTATCGAATTTTCCGATCCTGAACCAAAAAAGACTGAAAAAGATTTTAAAAAGACCGAAATTGTTATCGGTAAAAGAATTAGAACTGGAATCAAAACAAAATTGGATACAATCTCTGATCGTGATGTAGTCGGAAATTTTATTTCAGTCCGAGTCTCTGCTCGGAAAGGTACTTCTAATATGAAATAAATTATACCCAAATGAAAATTGTTACTGAAGTACGAATGTTATTATACAGCCAATCACAGAAAGGTTGCAACACTTTTTTTTCAATAGATTTCGGAATGTAGCCTATTCACCAAGCGATTGGTTCTTATTTGTAGATCTAGGAATAAGAACCAATCGCTCGATGAGCAAGCTGCATTTCGAAATCCATCGAAAATAAAGTGTTGCAACCTTTCTGTGATCGGCTGTACAATAATAAAAAGAATAAATATGCGAAATAAATATAGCTTGTTTCTGCGATGCTTGGTCCCAATTACATGAAGACCAGTTTTGGGTACAATGCATCGCATGCTCATTTTGCCCACACAGGCTGTGCTTATTTGTATTTTAAAAACATTAAATAAGGTTTTTTAATTGCAATACTGATATATTTTGCGCTTTATTATCGATTTCTTGGGGTATCTTATATTATGAGCACAATTGTTTGATTTTGCGATTTGTTCACTGTTTATATTGCTCACTTTTTTCCAGATTTCAGAAAAAATAATGATAAAATATGAATTAAATTTTACATAACAGTATCTTAAAGCTTATTAAATTTTCTTAAAATTTTCTTAATTTAATTTTCTTAAAATGACCTATTATTCTTTTAAATTCTGGCTATAGATCTATTATTCTTTTAAATTCTCCTATAGACCTTCAGCATTTACCCAAAATGAATTCGGTATATCATAATAGGGGCTTTCCTTCTAATTATTTCTTTTATTGATAGCATTAAGGAGACTTGATCTCACAATTATAGTCAAATACAAATTTATAATAGATTTTCGAACAGATCATTTTCAATATTTATATTATTATTTATTGTAGATAAAATATGTTTGTTAAAATTAATATTTGTATTTATATTATTTTTCTAAAGTTAGTTTTTAACATAATTTTTTTTAATCTTTTGTTTTAAATAATCAAATTTCAATGCACGTTTATTTATCATATTTTCCATACATTGCAATACAAATTTTTATTCAATATAAAATTATAATATAATAGTTATTTCTTTTTACATCGCGTAATTGATCATTCTAATTTATTAAAGGAATTGAAAATGAGCTTGCATAAACTTTCCATAGTAGATGATACGTTGGAAGCACTCGGTGCACCAAGGGAATATCAACGGCTGCGTAACTGGATAATTCGAATAATAATCGGATGGATTGGATACATTTTTTCTGACTTAGCAATAACTATGTATTGGCATTTTTTTTATTGGCATGACGTAAAAATCGTTGATATTTATATAATATTCGTTGAAAATTATCCGGGATATGTAATTATCTTAAGTGTTCTGATTTCTGGAACTATTTTTGGGTTAGTATACATGTGAACATTTACTTCGTAAGCTATTTTTTGTTGAGTGTGCGTCAAAATGTTTAGAGATCTAAAATTCTTAAAGATCTTTTAAACTTATTTAAATATACTTTAATAATTTATTTTAAATATACTTTAATAATTTTAAATACATTTATCAGTATTAGCATTGCATTTCTAAAGAATACATTATAAGCTATACTTAATGTAAAAAGTAATAAAAATTTATTTTGTCATATATGGCAATAAGTATATGTAAAATATAATAAAACGTAAAAAAATAAATAACAAAATTCGAATTTAATCTGACTTTGATTATTTATTAACGCAATTAAAATATGCGCACATAATGCATACATGTATCTTAATTTTAATGAAAGACATTATACTGTAAAATCTCTTTCAATTCAATCTTCTTTCCAATTCAGATACACAAGCTTCAAATTTCATCAAGTCAATGATCGTTTACATGTACTTTATTATGATTTTTTCGAAAATAATGCCGATTATAGAAGACGAAGCAGCACTATTTTAATGCGTCGACAGATAATAGAAGTTAAGGATATCAAACAATATATATGGATTCTAATGTAAATTTTTAAATAAATTACTATGTACGCGCGCATGTATATATATATGTATATATGTATACAGTGTGTATACATATATATCCATTTTAACTTTCGCATCGTAATGTCCTGAAAAGTATAAAAAAATGTTGTAAAAAATGTTTTTGAAATTATCGGTTTTTTTATATCTTTACCTTAATATTTTTATGTGCGGAATGATTAGAGAAATCATTTTATTAAAAAATCATATAATTTTGATAAGAAATATAATTGCATTTTAAAAAGCGAAATCGATATTCATATCTTTTATGTTCCTCTACTTAGAAAAAAAATAATGTGACCAAAATAGGCCTCTCGAAAGAATCCCACTTTTATCTGAAATAATTTTCCTATATCTTTTCGAGATGTTTTGAAGCGAAAATTAAAATGGA
>Ga0157364_1006858_pt1 | contig 11749 bp, 8 predicted proteins | sample AttsexASBM2_FD_111476 | JGI IMG/M metagenome (GOLD analysis project Ga0157364, IMG submission 111476) | Fungus gardens microbial communities from leaf cutter ant in Ribeirão Preto, State of São Paulo, Brazil - Atta sexdens ASBM2 | ecosystem: Host-associated > Fungi > Mycelium > Unclassified ...
CGATGCCGCGATTCAGGTCGATACGCAACGGCTGGAGCAAGAGTTGATCATGTTGGCACAGCGTATCGATGTTGCCGAGGAGCTGGACCGTCTCGACGCACACATCAAGGAAACCTACAATATCCTGAAGAAAAAGGAAGCCGTCGGCCGCCGTTTGGATTTTATGATGCAAGAGTTCAACCGTGAGTCGAATACGCTTGCGTCCAAATCGATCAATGCCACCATTACCACTTCGGCGATTGAGTTAAAAGTGTTGATCGAACAGATGCGTGAGCAGATTCAGAATATCGAGTAACGTTTCAAGTGCTTTAGCGTTGTCTTACAAAGTCTCGTCAGGATAAAAAGGCCACTGTAAATCATGGCCTTTTTTGTTTTATATAGTCTCATGATGTATCACTTCAGCTGGTGTTGTGCGTGTATTTGAAGGTGTACTTATTTAGCCATTAGTACACTTGTTTAAATACACCTCCTCTGATGATGAGAAACATATGGGAAAACTGACAGACATACTAATCCGTACATGGATTAGAAACAATGAACACTTTGCGGGTCACTCTGACGGAAATGGGTTATACATATTTTTTCCGAAGAGTTATAGCGGCCCATTCTGGCGATTTCGCTACAAAATGGCGGGCAAAGCCAGAATTATGCTGATTGACTATTACCCTAGTATTTCGCTCGTTGAAGCGCTGGAGAAGATGGAAGAAGAGAAACATACGCTCCGTGTTTCAGAACTAGCTGCGGAATACTTTGAGCGTCAGATCCTCGACCGGTGGAAGCATCCTGACATTCTACGTCGTCTCATAGACAAAGATATCAACCTTAACATCGGGCATTTTAGAATCGAAGAAGTTAAAGCCTGGCGTATCGACGATATGCTGTAAAAAATCGTTAAACGTGGAGCGCCTACAGTTGGTAATGACGTTCTTCGCTGAACTAGCCGTATTTTTGATTTCGTTATCAAGCGACATATACTTGAAAGCAATCCTACTAGCGCCTTTTTAAATCTCAAATACTGGCGGACAGGAGCAAAGCTGACCCGTGACTAATTTACGAAGCTCTCTCAGGCTACGCCTATGATAGAAGGCTTCTCACGTCAAAACGAGTTGACAATGAGGCTTCTGCTGGTGTTTTGCTGCCGTAAAACGAAGTTTGGCGGTGTGCGTTGGGAGGAATTCGATCTTGATGAAGCGGTCTGGCACTTACCCGCAGAACGAGTTAAGAACGGTGATGCGATCGATATCCCTACACGAGCGCTTGAATGGCTGAGAGAACTGCATCATATGTCCTGCAATAGCCAATGGGTGCTTCCAGCCAGAGAGATGCAGCACCGGATGAGACCGCATATTCAAGAAAGCACACAGCCTGTAGCTTTGAGCAATTTAAAGAACAATCTACCTGATATGCCTTATTTTACTATTTAATGATTTTCAATGATTTTCGGCGTACAGCGCGATCGCACCTTGCGGCGTTAGGGGGTCAGAGCGCTGCATAAATCATAGAATCGAAGGTGTTGTGAGGATTTATATCCGTTATCAATACTTCGATGAGAGGAAGAAAGCGCTTGAACTGTGGGCTAACCTGCTAATTTCCTTAGAAAAAGGCGAGGGCTATAACGTGATGCCATTGAGGAAGAGTACTGCATAAAATGTATTGACAGATCTGATTATCAGCTAGGTGCTATGAGTTAAACGACTCATTAGGATTTTGACTTTCATCGCGATTGAAGGTCAATTCTTAATGGGCATTTTATTTATTCAACAAAACTATCATCACGTTGGATTTTCGAAAACTGTCGACACATTAGACCATGGAAAAGCTCATACAGTACATCCTCGCGGGGGATAAGGCGATACACGATGTGGCTGAATTAACAGCGAACTGAGGCAGGGTAATCATTCTCATACAAAGCTAAGTATAGCTATGTCTGAGATAAGGTCAGTAGCTTGCTTTATGTTGGCCAGTAAAAGAAAATTCACATATACTTCGTTGGGCACTATCTGTCGATAACTAAAATTTAAAGCTTTACTCGAAGTGGCTACTGTGTTTATGTTCAGCAATATGAAGATAAATGTATTCAGTTATATGATTCGCGTTGATTTGAGAAATTTTAGGCGACTCTTTAGAACGCTGGCGTACGTGACCTGAGCGATGCGGCGATAAGTGCTTTAGTCGTATGAAGGGTTTATGTTTGTAGAGAAAGATTACTCTATAGAAAAACTGCATCACAGTGCAATTCTTGCTGTAAAAAGACAATCCGATGGCTGCTTCCATCAAATAAAAATTGGCTAAGAAATATGAAGACACCATCGTTCAAATTCATTGACTTATTCGCCGGATTGGGCGGATTCCACCTTGCCTTGAATAGGCTCGGTGGACAATGCGTCTTTGCAGCTGAGTGGCAAAAACATTTGCAGGATCTATATCAGACTAATTTCAATCTCCGTCCTGAAGGAGATATAACCCTGATATCTCCTAGTGATGTGCCGGCACACGACGTCCTAACAGCAGGTTTTCCCTGCCAGCCATTCTCCAAGGCCGGAGAGCAACTTGGGTTTGAGTGCACGAAACAAGGTGACTTGTTTTTCAATGTAGCGGCAATACTCAAGCAGAAGAAGCCGAAGTTCTTCATTCTTGAAAATGTTCCAAATTTGCTCAAACATGACGAAGGCAGAACTTGGGAAGCTATTCAAGAAATCTTAGGGCTCGGTCCAAAAGGGCTGGGATATCATATTGCCGCAGAACGCTTTTCACCGCATCATTTTGGTATCCCGCAGGTACGGGAGCGTGTATACATTATCGGCTCACGAAATCCTCTAAGTAACTTTTCATGGCCTCAAAGAAACCCAACAGAGACATCGATTGACAACATCCTAGATAATCATCCTGTTAATGCAAAGCCACTTTCTAAGCAGGTTCTTGATTGTCTAAATGTCTGGGCAGATTTTTTGAAAAGCTGCCCATCAGATGTTGAATTACCTTCTTACCCGCTGTGGTCTATGGAATGGGGGGCGACATATCCATACGAAGAGGTTACGCCCTACGCTTTAAAAGAGGACTATGGTATTGACGGTCTTAAAGGTTTTTCTGGGAGTCACGGACGCAAGATCGGCTATCTGCGTACTATCGAAGAGCGTTGGTTGGCATTGCCGAGTCATGCTCGTACTCCTCATCGAAAGTTTCCCAAGTGGAAGGTAAATTTCATCCGACAGAACCGCCAGTTCTACGCTGACAATAAAGAATGGATTGATCCTTGGATGAAAAGTATCTTGAAGTTTCCTTCGAGTCTTCAAAAATTAGAGTGGAACGTTAAGGGTGGGAAGCGCGATCTGTGGGAATACGTGCTGCAATTCCGTGCATCAGGCGTACGAGTGAAACGCCGTAATACCGCTCCTAGCTTAATTGCAATGACGGACACTCAAGTGCCTATCATCGCATGGCAACGGCGTTATATGACGCCGGAGGAATGTGCCCGTTTGCAGAGCTTAGATGAACTGAAGGAGTTGCCATCTACGCCTACTAAGGCGTTCCATGCGCTTGGTAATGCGGTGAACTCGACTGTCGTAGAGCGTGTTGCTCGTGCTCTGCTAGGGGATTTTATTGAACAACTGCCAGCAAATGAAGATAGTAAAATTAGCCATGAAAGGGTCGATGCATGATGGATAGCCAGAAACCCGGACAATTACCATCTATTGAAATTCGCCCCGAAGTAACGATGCTCTCGGTACTCCGGCACCTAAATTATAAGCCATGGTTTGCCATGGCAGAGTTTGTCGACAACGCACTTCAAAGCGTGATCGCCAATAACGAGCAGTTGCACGTATTGTATGATGGTAAATTTCAACTGAGAGTGGATGTCAAAATCGATACTTCTGGCCCAGGCCTGATTGTTATCAGTGACAATGCAGCTGGAATATCGGAAATTGATTTTCCCCGGGCATTTCGGGCAGCTCAAGTTCCAGAGGATCGCAGTGGGCTTTCTGAGTTCGGTATGGGTATGAAAAGTGCTGCATGCTGGTTCGCAGAGAAATGGAGTGTTCGTACCAAAGCAATTGGTGAATCAATAGAACGTACAATATATTTCGATGTTCGAAACATTGTCGAAAATAAGATTGAAAGTTTGAACACTGAAACTCGTGAGGTCGATCCATCAAAGCACTACACAGTGGTGACCCTTCGAGGCCTACATCACATGCCGCAAGGACGAACCGTCGGTAAGATTAAAGATCACTTGGCTAGCATCTATCGGATGTTTCTAAGGGATGGAAGACTGTCCCTAAACTTAAATGGTTCACCGCTTACATATCAACTTCCTAATATACTCACAGCATTTGCTTATACATCTCCCGGGGTACAAGCACAGGGTGACGATGTGAAACCTGTCGAATGGCGAAAAGATATCGATCTGGATTTTGGTGGAAATCAGCGTGTCAAAGGCTTTGCTGCGCTTCGCGAAATTGGTTCAACACCTCTAGCCGGTTTTGCTTTATTCCGTCGAGACAGATTAATCGAAGGTAGCTTCGATGAGAGCTATCGGCCTAGCTATATATTTAAACAAACTAACAGTTACCCTTATCAACGATTATTTGGTGAACTACATGTTGAAGGATTTGAAGTTAGCCATACAAAAGATGGGTTTCGCTGGGAAGAGTACGAAGATATTTTTCTGGAGTATTTGAAAGCTCAAATCGAAGAAGCCCCACTAAACCTACTCACCCAAGCCGAGAATTATCGGGCACTTCCTTCGCGAAAGAGTATTGGGACACGAGCTGTGGCAGCGACTACCGCCGTCGCAAACTATATCGAAAAAGAAGTTGCACCGCTGTTGGTTGAGGCAAATCAGTATCCGACTGATGCGAATAAGTTACCGTCTGAACTCGTTGCGAGGGAACTCCAAGCGTCTGAACGTATCGTCGAAGTTAACGATGGCAATTATCAATGGGTAATAACTTTAAGAACCTCCGTGGATCCCGCAACAGAAGATTGGGTATCTGTTGCAATTACTCAACAGCCTACAGATATGGGTGAAGACATCCGTCGTTTGACGATTGATCTTTCATTGGCTCATCCATTTTCAATTGAGTTTTTAGGGGTGAATAACGAGAACATTGAAGTATTGCTACGCATCTCAACAGCGATATGTATTGCTTTGATATTAACGGAGGATGTTTCAGGAGAACCCCCCGAAAACTTTCTCTACCATTTCAACTACTTGATGAGGGGGGCTCTACTGAGAACTCCTTTAGAGAAATAAAATATGGCAATATCTATCGAAATCCTAAAAACTCTTCAACCTCCTTTGCGTTGGGTGCCGGAAAAAAAAGATATTACTGAGGATTTTCTTCAAAGCAAATCCAACGATCCAAACGGACCTGACTATGACGACTTAACCAACGGTGTGAATTCTGTACTTCAAGAAGCACAACGGATCCTTGGCCGCTGTTTACCCCCGACAGAAGCTACGGGACGAGAAACTGGGTTAGTAGTGGGTTACGTACAAAGCGGTAAAACAATGTCTTTTGAGACAGTGATTTCTTTAGCACGCGACAATGGCTACGGGCTTGTGATTGTTTTGGCAGGTACTAAGAACAATCTTCGTGACCAATCTGAAAAACGCCTGAAGAAAGACCTTGGTATCGATGACGGCGAAAACTGGTATCACTATTCCAATCCCTCCGCGAACGTTAAAAGACAGATCGAGGATAAGATTGTTGCATGGAAAAAGAACCCTACAAAAAAAGCAATTTTAATTACTGTACTTAAGCACGGCGGCCATCTCGAAAACTTGGCTGCTCTCGTTAAAAAGTTGTCAGTCACAGGCGTTCCATCCTTGATTATTGATGATGAGAGCGACCAAGCAAGCCTAAATACGCAGTCAGCGAAGATTCGTAGTGGGAAAGTAGCACCTTCAGAAATGAGCACGACCTACGAAAAAATTTGTAATCTTCGTGACGAACTCCCACATCATTCATATCTACAGTACACAGCTACACCACAGGCCAACCTTCTGCTTGCGCAAACTGATCTGCTAAATGCTTCATTTGCAGAGTTGGTTACGCCTGGTGAGGCCTACACAGGTGGGAAATCTTTCTTTGGAAAAAACTCTTCACTCGTCAGGGATATTCCATCTACAGAAGTACCCGGCCCCACCAATAAATTGACAGCATCGCCTAAAAGTTTACTGAGCGCATTGCGTTATTTCTTATTAGCATGTGCCCACCACGCGCTAACGCGTGAGCGGAAAAAAGACAGAAATCGCTCAATGATGATCCATCCCGCGATGGCAACTACATCCCATGCTGATTATATGGAATGGCTTGATAAGTCTTTAAAGACGCTAAAATCATTTGTCGAGAAGCAATATAATACTAAAATCGACACTGTGATTCAGCTATTTCAGACTGAATACGATTCTCTTAAGGAAACATATCCAAAGCTCAAGCCGTTGAATGAATTACTTGCCGCAATGGTTGATGAGGTATTCAGCGAACTGAATCACGTCATGGTTAATGGAACTAAGGACGCTGAAAAGAATATTGACTGGAAAGCCACGCCATATTGGATTCTAGTAGGCGGTGCTAAGCTAGATAGAGGTTATACTGTCGAAGGCCTTTGTGTGACCTATATGCCACGAGCGTTAGGTACATCGCCAGCAGCAGATACACTGCAGCAGCGAGCACGATTTTTCGGTTACAAGAAAGCATATTTGGGCCTTTGCCGTGTGTTTGTTCAGGAGAATGTGAGCAAGGCTTTCACCGAATATGTAGAGCACGAGGAATTCGTTAGAGAGGCCTTAGAGAATTCACGGGGTAAACCGCTCTCTGATTGGCGCCGAGATTTTGTACTTACATCAATGCTAAAGGCAACTCGTGCTAATGTTGTCGGACTCGGTACGCGGCGTATACCAGCTAACGGCTGGATGGTTCCTGATGTCCTTCAAAGGGATGACGAAGCTCTTTTAGCCAATCAAAAGTTGCTATCATTTGTAGTAAGGAAATGGACTATTGAATATGGTTCTCCTGTCAACGCAGCTGAATTCTCTCAATTCAAAGGCGTTAAAGATTTATCACCGCACTTTTTGTTTGATCCTATCCCGTTAAAAGCGGTGCTTGAAGATTTTCTGCTTGAAGTGAAGGTGAAAGATCCCTCTGATGCAGAAGAACATAGCGCGATGCTACTCGCTATAGCGGCACTTCTTCGGAAAACTCCCGACCTCAAAGCCGATGTATTTCTCATGAACAACTTAGTTGCAGGTTATCGAACACGATCCTCAGGACGTGGCGTCGATGCCAAGCACCGCTTCGCACCAATCAACCAGTATTTCAGCCAAAGTGCGGATACTGTAAATGATAGAAGTTTTTGCTCAACTGAAAGCGTATCTATCCAATTACGTCGATTCAATTTAGGCACGATGCAGCGTGACTCTGCAAGCGCCGATATTAAGCAAGTCACCTGGTTTGCATTGCACGTGCCAGCCAAGTTGAGGAAGGATCTAGTGATCGAGGCACGTCGTTAACATGAGTATCTTCGAGAACTTCTTAAATCTGCCCTGCACAACGTCAGAGACGAGCTTTACAGCGATTCCCTTATCAACACACCGTAAAGACTTTCTGGCAAAAGCCTCTGATGGTACCCCACTTTTCTTGTTACATGATGCTAGCGAAGCGCAGTATAGCCCCGGTGTGCAGTTCCGGTACTTGACCGCTCATTTTCACGCCACTTGCAGGGTACATACAGACGGTAAGGAATTACAGGACCAATTCGCCCTTGTTTCTTGCGATGATGCTGTGCCGGACCTCCATGAGATATTCGTACGTTGTTTCAGCGCTGCGATAGAAGAACTCCCTGTTATTTCAGGAACTCGAGAACTAAATAATTGTATTCGGAAACTCGTGGATCTTTTTAGGACTCTGTCCCAACCAAGTGGGAAAGACGTTTTGGGTCTGTGGGGTGAACTCTATGTAATCGCTTATAGCGGTAACATTGTAGGTGCCATAGCAGGTTGGCACGAAGATCCATTCGACCGCTTTGACTTCTCATGGAAACAAGGATGCCTAGAGGTTAAAGCATCCATGCAATCAGCTCGGCTTCATACCTTTACACTCGAGCAGTTGATGAATCCTACGAAAGGGATCGGTTATGTTGCGTCGCTTCTACTACAACCTTTGTCCGGAGGGCTCGGGTTGATTGACCTGGCAAATTTGATTGAAATGGAATTAAATCATTCGCCTACGCTGAAGATGAAGCTCTGGAAAAATTTGGCTAAAGCTTTAGGTAGTGATTTTTCTGAAAAGCTGGACAAGCGATTCGACATCTCTTATGCCGAACGTAACGCCATTGTGTATGCTATGAATGACGTCCCAAGACCTGAAAAACCCAGTGATCCGCGAGTGATTGCGATACGATTCACCGCAGATCTTACAACAACCACATCCTCTCTCAAGAAAAGTTCATTGTCAGCATTACGCGATATTTTGGATCGAAATTGTGAAGGGTCTTCGTAAACTAAAGTAGATAAATCTCCAACTCCAACATCAATATTATATATGCCATAAATTTCTGCACTACGTGCAATTAAGGATAAACAAAAAGCTTTTCATTTATTATATCCTAGATAAGATAACCTCGCTGATGGCTTTATAATGATTCAACTAATTGCATACGTGCGGAATACATAGTGATACTTGATAAGCCTAAATTTCCCCGCCCCAACAACATAATTTATTACTTTTATATTCTGAAAAGATGAATTTTCGAGTGATTGTGCTCGATGGTAAAACGCAGAATATGCCACTAAGCCGTCCCTCCAGCTAATGTTTCTTGTCAGGACAATTGTCGCATTGTAAAATTATTTATGAAGGGTAAATAACTCTTCTACGCCATTACCTATAGAGCAACTAGAGAAAAAAATGCATTTCCCTCTAAATATCGTCCAAGCAAGTCGTTCTAAATCTCACCATGTAATATTAGCATCATCTGTCAGAGCAAATACTCGATCATATCCATGAGCACCAATGTGGTGCATATTTTATTTTTTCTCTTTGAGCGAATTTTACGCTTTAATGTTTCTCCTTCACTTCTGCCATCATAAATAAACTGACCACTACGTGATTTAATAATCAATACTTCCTGTTTTTTCATCAGCCACGCAAAAAAAATATTCGTTTATGAGTTTGTTATAGACATACCAGGAAGGTCCCATCTACAGTTCAAGGAATTGGTTACCGCAAAAGCGTTAGGTTACTAGGCATCCACTGCCTCGCTCCCTCTCATCCCTTCACCACAACGACTATAGATGCGTAAAATTCATTTACAATCCATAGATGATGTTCGTACAAGAGAAAAAAGGCCACAAATCTCCATCTATAGATATTTTACGGAAGTGAAGAGCAGTATAAGGCCTAGTTATTCTCAGATAGTGTAGACAAACAGGTAGGCCAACGCATTTAAATGAGCCATAAAGAGTTGAGAATGATAGCCCATCAATTAGCAGAGTTCGTGGATATTTCCTACCAACAGCTTTCGCGTTATGAACGTGGAACGAACAATATTAACTTAGCCCATCTCGTGAATATTGCGGTTAAGCTCAACACACCGATTAGCTGATTTTTCATTGATTGTTTCTCGACTTTTGAAAATGAACTCCAGAAACAACAGGATTTCGCAACTGTAAAAGATACTGACTTAAAGAGTCGACTTAATAGCATATGGCCTCGCTTAACACATGAGTAGAGGCGCGTATTGATTATGTTTCTTGATGAATACACCAAAAAATAATGATAAATAATGGATAGTTTATCCAAAAAAATAAAGAAAGATGCTTTATTTTTAATCTTCATAATATATATATATCCGTTTAAGAAGAAGCTAATTTTTTAAAACTTATTAATATTTATTTCTTTCCAGTTATATTTTTCCTCACCATTAAATACTGCACGTGGATTTCGACTTTCTCTTTCCTTCATGCTAATGATTATTAGAAATCCATAGATAATTTTTGAAGTGATCAAATATCTTATATAAATCGTATAATTATTTTGGTGTTTGTGATTAAGGCTGTTACAACTGCTGCTTCTTTTCAAGATGAAGCAAATAAACTTAAGTAGCAGAATAACTTTCTATAAGGTTATGCACTCCCGGCACTGGTCTTTTATGCCCCAAACTTTCTCATAAGTCCGCCAATCTTTCATAGGCATCATTATCAATCGTAATTGATATTTTTTTCTCGCATAATTCCTTCAGGCGCTCCTGATATCTATTTTGGTAATCTTTGTCTCTCTGTTTTCGGGTTGCCACTTTATCATCTTCCAAATGCTTTTACATTCTAACCACAACGCCATACCTCGCCTCTAAATCTGGCGAACAAATTACTTGTCAACATTACAGTTTGATGATCAGATTCATACTCAATCTGATCATCAGATCCTTATAGGTTTTGCTGAAAAGCACTTTCAAACGACCTTTAGGTAAATCTGATCTTCAGATTAACCCGTTCAACGTCTAAATTTAGCCGTTTTGAAAATCTATAAAGGCATGTCGTATCAATTGGATGAGTTAACCAAAGAGGCTTTAACAATGCACATATAACGCTAGATTAAACTCAAAATGTTCTTGAATACTTTGCCTTTTCACGAGTAACCCTCTATAGCCAGATAAAAGCAGGCCACTTTCGTGAGCCCGTACGCCTTACAGGTGGAATTTCCAACACAAACGAATTCTCGCGTGCTGTGTTGCATTACGAGGAGAGGAAATGCTGCAATGGATTGCCAATCGTCAAAAATTATTGGTGGCAGAAACCGAAATTTAGGATCAAAAATCCCATCCATTTAAAACCGCTTTATATGCACATAAATATGAATAGTGAGAGTAATAACTAATATTAGTTTATATGCTAATTATGACCTAATATGGGCTGCGACTCTCACTATTATGAGGAGGAATGATTGTATTATTTTACAGAAGCAATATAGATATATTCCATACCTTTAAAGATAAATAAAAATAACGAAGGACACAACCTAAAAATAATAATTAATAAGCTAACTGTAGTTAGTAATTTAATTTCTGAAGAGGAAAAAATTAAGTATATAAATAAATGTAGAAAATGAATCAGAGGAACAAAAGGAAATGTAGAATTAAATACATTAAAAATAAAATTAAAAATTTTATAGAAAATCAATAAATATATACAGTAGAAAGAAGAATTTTAGCATTGTATTACATATTGATTATGTTCCGATGTATCCTAATATAGAAGAGATATGTTTATATTTTAATCCTCAACATATGACGAAAGTAAAAATAGATTAATTAGTATCGTGGATAAATGGCAACTTAGGTGAGATATTTTATCGGCTACTTGTTCTAGCGCGGGTTGCAATAATTGAGCTAGCTCTTAATATATATAACTAAAAATTAGATGATTACATATGGAGGGTAAAAAAAATTCAGGGAAGAGCACGTATTATGATACTGAAAATGGATTACAATAGATTATAATAGACAGCAATCACTCTCTTCTACATATTCATTGTTATGGAAAATTTAATGTATGCCGTAACAGAAAACTTATTCTGAAGGATCTAGATAAAATTATTAATATCAATAAAAAAAACCAGATAACAGGTAGTTTACTAATTTAGTATCAAAAAATCAAAAGACTGCTAAAAAACCTTGCCAATTTTATTAAGAATACTGAGCAATCCATAATCTGAAATTTTCATTTTTATGATCAACTAAACTCTTTAGC
>Ga0157364_1006859_pt1 | contig 11748 bp, 9 predicted proteins | sample AttsexASBM2_FD_111476 | JGI IMG/M metagenome (GOLD analysis project Ga0157364, IMG submission 111476) | Fungus gardens microbial communities from leaf cutter ant in Ribeirão Preto, State of São Paulo, Brazil - Atta sexdens ASBM2 | ecosystem: Host-associated > Fungi > Mycelium > Unclassified ...
CTTATCCCTTTGTCCGTTGTAGACTAATAGAATACTACTACAATATCTTTACTCTGTCCTAACCCTAACCCTAAAGTCTGTCCACATCCTTGCGCTATAACAATTAGATGTAGTATTCATCAGATCATCCAAATCCCAGGTATTTTTCATATTATCATTATTATGAATACCATACATGCAGCTTATTGATTCATCCTTACCAATATCAGTCAATAGCTATATCAAAAAACTTAGAAAATTCTTTATTAAGAATCTCTCAAATTCTATCAATTCTTAGAATTGTCCAAGTAACAATAAATAGCCTCTTTACTCCATAGTTGACAAAGAGACAAAGGATTTTAACCTCATATCATTTTTTTCATGTAGATCATCTTGGGACTTTGAAAGAAAGAGTGAATGCAATGATATTTCAAAAACTTGGAAAATGATATTTCAAGCATCTAATACTAAAGATAGACACTTCCTCAACCTTTTAGATGATAATCTCCACCCTATAGAATCTTTATACATCAAAGAAGATTTATAAATCAAACACTTCAGACATTCTAACTTCTTATACATGTAAGCTACAAGAGCCATAGTCAATCATACTCCTATAAGAGAATACCATCTTTGTTTCTTTCTAAACAAGAACTTCAGTTGTTTATATGGGAACTATCTAATAAAGTCAAGATATCACATCCACCATGATTATAAAAGATTTAACAATTATTGAAATCCAAGATGAGACACTATTAGTCATTTTGTGTCTTTTCTAGAGTTTAACAAGAATATGTTCTTGTTCAGAGAAAGCATCACATAATAGAGTAGCCTTTGCTTGTACAATAACAACTATATTTGTTTTCTTATCTTTACCCATTTAAACTGTAGCCTGAGTACCAGGTTGCCATCTAACTAGCTGGGATACTGGCTGGGAAGCAGGGGTAAGCACAATAAGAGGTCTATATTAACCTTCCCTTGGATATCTGACCTGACAGAACTTTCTTTGACTGAACTAAGGCAGTAGGCTAACAACTTGGTCTTTGTTACGATATTAGGCTAAGCTTAAGTTGCAACTTAGGCAAAGACTTGAGAAAGAAGTAAGGGATGTTATAATTGGTAAAGCATAAAGATACAGTAATATATCTACACTATATATACTAAGTGACCATGAGGAGATTGTTCACAATACATAAGAGAAGTGAGTCATATAACATGAGAAAAGAGCAATACATCAATGTATACTACATGAGGTGCTGACTGAGATAGCTTCAGCATAGCCAATCATACTGTCATTGCCCTTGACCCTAGTTCATGCTGAATTCATGAGGTATTGATTGTAATAATATCTCTTTTTCAGCATTCATATTCCCATGAATCAGATCATCACTTCCAATTTACCTACAATATGAGTAGCCACTATTTTCTTGTTTGAACCAATTATTGCTCATCTATGATTATTGATGACAATGAAATATGGTTCATGTGAAGGTCCTCCTTGATACATAAATATTAGATATCCATTGCATAAGGTTTCCGTGTTATATTTATTGTTTACAAATGCGACTGCTACTTCTTGTCAGAATTGGCTATCTTGTTTGCCTTTTGCTCAAATAGATTTATAGTGGGATGGTGGACTAAATATTCTAGTCCTCGTAGGTAATTATACAAATTTCATATGTTTTTCCAGATTGTTAACCTTGTCCTGGATAAAACTTGATTTTGTGTCTGATCTTGTCGATTCCTCATATGGCTTGAATAACAATACTTCTTCGTCTTGTATTTCTTTTTCTTTGAACTCCTTCTTGATTTCTTCATCTTTATACAATTCTTGAATCTTCTTGATGTTGTTATCCATATATTTGTTTTCTTTTTCTTTATACTCATCCAGTTTGTCAGCTAGCATTCGTTGAATTTGATAAACTCAGTTCTCTATGTTACTTTGAATTAGAGTCCATAGGTCTTCTGATATGCTGAGTATATTCGTTGCATTCATTATCTGATTGTTGACACTAGTCTTCAAGATATTTTCCTCCATTTCCATAATCATAGTATTTGTTTCTTCCACCATCTTCATTATGTCCTTTACTTATCTCTGAACATCAATTATTGCCTCTATTCCTTGTAGCATTTTGTAGTATAGTTTTGTCCAGTCATTTCATTCCTTCTTAAATAGTTTGGCTTCATCTATACTATTAAGTCTTCTAGTGACATAAGGGTTGGGTGAGGTTGGTGCAGTAGTGAAGTTGTTGTTGAATTGTGAAGACATTTAGAGTATTAAATGTTGTTCTGAACTGTCAAAATGGGATTTTACCCCTCCTCTTTATAGGTTTCAACTCAAAATCTTTGTCCAATAGTCTTCAATTGCCTCCTTTGTATGAGACAGCCTCTTTTTTGCAATCTATTGGTCATGTTCGTCCCTATAACCTTTCCAGTGTACCAGATACTGAGTTCTCCATCCTTGTTTTCTGTGCTTCCTAACTTCTTCTACTTCGTACTCCTCTTCTTTATTAATAATTGTAGGTTGTAGTGCTGGATCCTTGTGTTGTCCTTTAAAATATGATTCCCTACACCTTGTCAGCAAGTCTTCATTAAACACATTGTGGATCATCCATCCTTCCAGAAGTTCTAGTTTAAATGCCCCTTGTTCAATATCTTTTGAAATCTTAAAGAATCCATATCTTTTTTGATCGTAGTTTTCTTGTAAAATTTGTTCTCAGAGTTTCTTGTTATTTGGAATGTAAATTTGTCTGTCTATATATATGATTCTGTTCTCTTCCTAAGCTAGACTATTTTATTTCTTCAATTCTTGTACCACCTCATGTTCCTTTGTATTATTCTTTCATATATCATCTAATAAACTTGAGTTTTCTTTTGCCTCTTTTCTTCATAGTATTATTATTTCTGCTATTGTTCTTCTAGTCCATAATTCTTTTTTCAACATCTGTACATCCTTGTTGTTATCTTGAGTGTTCACCTGATCCTTTCTTAATAGAATGCTTGCCTTTGTTTTTGTTTTTCCTAGTATATGCCATAACGTGAAATTGTAATCTTGTAACTTTAAATACCATCTTGCTTGTCATTCATTTAACTTGTGAGGCTTCCTAAAGTATTTGAGATTTTTGTGATCCATCCAGATTTCAAATTGTTCTGTGGCATCCAGTAGATATTGTCTCTATTTGATTAAGGCTTCCACAATCACCAGTAATTCTTTGTTATAGATTTTGTAGTTCCTTTTCACTAGTTGCATAGTCCTAGATAGGAATGCTATTGGTTTCCACTTTCCTTTCTGTTCTTGAGACAGTACTTCTCCTATAGTATGTCCTGAAGCATTGGTTTCTATCCTGAATTTACCTTCCTTTTTCAGAAGTGAAAGCACTAGTTGACTCGTTATCTTCTTTTTCAACTCTTCAAATACTTGTTGATGTTCTTCTGTCCACATCTATTTTTTTTTTCCTTTAAGCTCATTCAAGGGTTTTGCTGTATGGCTGAAATTCTTGATAAACCTTCTATAAAAGTTTGCAAATCCCAAGAAACTTTTTACTTCCTTAACTTTAATCAGTGTCTTCTATTCTTTTATTGTCTTGATTTTTTCTTCTTCTATTTGGACTTGTCCTTTTCCAACAGCTACTTCTAGTATTGGAATTTCTTTCATATTGAAGTCATATTTTGATCTTTTGAAATACAAATTGTGTTTTTCTGCTATCTTCAAAAATCGAATTATCCGTTCTTCTAGTTCCTTTATTGTCTTTATTAGTATCACAAAGTCATCTATATAATTTGCCAATACTTCTTCATAAAGTAGCTCTCTGAATATACTGTTTATCATTCATTGAAATGTTCCAGGTAAATTACAAAGTTCAAAGTACATGACTTGAGGTTCGAATAGTCCTTTGTTTGTCAAGAAGGCCACTTTCCATTCGTTCCCTTCTTTTATCCAAACATTGTTGTATTCCCAAATGAGGTTCAGTTTGTTAAAATATTTTGCTTTCTTCAACTTGTCAATAATGTCAGAGTTGTGAACAATGGACTTAGTTTTATTTTATTTTCCTTTTCTTTTATGCTCTTTTATTTTATTTTGAGTTTCCTTTTCTTTTCTTTATTTTGGCATAGGTATGACTTATGGTCACACCAGTCACAGTCACACAAAGTCACATGCTCATGTGACACAATGAAACAACATAGAAGGTTCTAGAGACAATGATGTCATATGGCATGGTGAACACATAATCATTAGAGTAGGACTAAAAGAGTGTAGCATGGACCATCAGTAGTTTGTATATAAGGTAAATGTCTTGTACTTGGGAACTCTATCAAGTTCTCTTGTGTTACTCAATACAAGAGTGTGTCTTTCACTTAACTCAGAGCTTAAGTCATAACAAATAACTTTTCTTATTAACGGAAGTGGGGTTTTATCCTTGATTGTGACTTAATTGAGTTTCCTGTAGTCTTGAACCAATCATAGTGACCTGTCTTTCTTTGGAATATAGAAACATGGAGCTGCATATCTTGACCTTGACTCCACTATAAGTCCTGTTTTTAGCTATTTCTCTAACCATTGATTGAGAGCTTCTTCTTCCTTTAATGTTATTACATATGCCTTTGCATTCAATTCCTTTGATACCTCTTCCATAAGATTAATTTCGTGATCCCATTCTTGTCATTCTAGTAGTTTCTCAAATTTCTTCTTATTAAATAAATGAGTAAATAGTTGAATGTAATCTGGTAAATCTTCTAGATTTGTTGTATCTGGTTCCTTTTCTATTTCTCTGTTGTCCTTGTCTGTATTTCTGTTGCTTGTGTTCTTCTTGTTTTGAATTCTATGTCCTTATGTTTCATTCTACAAGATTCTAAACATTTCATAAACTGTATTTTTCCATCTTTCCAATTGACTTCTGGATTGTGCTTGACCAACCAGTCATGTCCTAGGAATATGTCCATGCCATTGAGATCTGTTACTGCAGCTTCTAGCTGTTCTTTATGCCCATTGATTTTGATCTCTAAAGGTACCACCCTTGTTACTTCTCTATTCTTTGTCCCATCTACATTGAAGACTTCAAATGAAAAATTAATTGGCTTTGTCTGAATTTTCCTGTCTTTAACCAATTGTTCATCAATTTCTGTATGTGTGCATCCTGAATCCATAAGTGCTTTGATCTTGAGATTTTTGCTGTTCTTTATCTTCATGTTTGCTTGCACATTTAATTCTTTCTCAGAACTATTCTGTTGATGAGGAATAATATATTTACTCTAAGACTTTACAAAGATCCCTTATACCATGCCTACTTGGGATTTTCTCCAAAACCCTTCCATTTATCTTCATTGTTTCTGTTATCTGATTCTTCTTGAATACTCCGTTTCTTCATTGGCTATTTTTCTTTACAATCTTTTGCAATATGTCCCATTTTTTCGTATTTGAAGTATTTTCTCATGTCTTTCTTTTTCTTCTTCCAACATTCCTTTGCTATATGTCCATACTTGTTGCAGTTGAAGCACTTCAGCTTTCCATCTTTGAAATTGTTGTTTGACTTTCCAATGTCCATGAGTTGTCCTCATTCTCTGTATGTAATTCCTGTTCCTGTTTTGTAATTGTGTCATCCTTCCATGGACTTGTATTCCTGTCCTACTGAGGTGATTGCCATCTTCCATTCCTTTAATATCTCTGGTGCTATAATAAGTAGATATCCTAATATCATCTTGATTATGTCCGGTCAGACATTCTTCTTTAATAAGAAGATTGCATATAACTCATCAGTATCTGCCTTCATAGCTAATGTTTCGAACTCTATCATGAAGTCTGCTGTGTTTTGTTTTCCTTGCTTGAAAAATTCTATCTTCTACTTGGCATCTGCTGTCTTTATCTTGTTACTGAACATTGTCTTGATTTTTTTCACAAAAGCCTCCCAGCTCTGGGTTCTTATTTCTTTGTCTAGCTTATTGAGCTTTTATTGTGTATATATGCCTGCCACACCTCCTCTAAAGCATACAAGGATCACTGTGATTCTGTTACTCTTGAGGAACAATTGTATTTCCCTCCACCAGTCTTCAAATTTTGTTTGATTCCTGTCAAACTATCCTGGATCCAAAACCATATTTTTAGGTACTATGACCTGTACATTCTTGTTTGTTGGTACTGGTGCTACAAACATTTCTTTGTCTGATCGTTTATGATCTTCAATGGTTCTAGTCTTTCTGATAGTGCCTCTATATTGTTTATTCTGTATAAACTCATCTTGTCTCTTCATGGTTTACACCACACATGTTTTGTTTGTCTTCTGGTGATAACTTCACCTAATTGTCTGTGGACTAACTACTATGTACCTTTCCTTTTGCAAGGTGAACTCTTCAACACTTTATCAAATGTTACAATCTTAGGCTAAGCTCAGGTTACAACTTAGGCAAAGACTTGAGAAAGGAGTAAGGGATGTTATAATTGGTAAAGTGTAAAGATACAGTAGTATGTCTATGCTATATATATTAAGTGACCATGAGGAGATTGTTCACAATACATAAGGAAAGTAAGTCATATAATATGAGGAAAGAGCAATACATCAATGTATACTACATGAGGTGCTGACTGAGATAGCTTCAGCATAGCCAATCATACTATCATTGCCCTTGACCTTAGTTCATGCTGAATTCATAAGGCATCAATCATAACAGTCTTGTAGATGTGTATCAGGCAGAAAAAACATTCATAGTTATAGGACTCTGAAAGTACCACATCCCATCTGATCTATGCAGTTAACCAAAGTGCTGTCTAGTCAGTACCATGGTAAAGAACTACATGGGAATCCTAGGTGCTGTGGTTTTTTATTTTGAACTCCAGTAGTCAGTATAGTAGTCAGTAAGTTGACCAATAGTCAGTAAGTTAGTCAGTAAGTTGACCAGTAGTAGGTAAGTCAGTCACTAACTTAGTAGTTAGTAAGTGAGTAGTCAGCCAGTGAAGTTGGCCAGCAGTTGGCCAACAGTCAGTAATGTAGGCCAATAGGCAGTAGTCAGTAGTCAGTAGGTCAATAAGTTAGTAAGTTGGCCAGTCATTAAGTTGTCTAGTGTCAGTTTACAGTATAGCAATTAGTGGACATGCATTTTCATGCCTCAGACCTTTGTGGACATAACCTGGCTATACAATGGTACTTTTTCACTATATGAAGGGGAGGCATGAACAGGCAGTCCATTGACTAGCTTACTAGTGCTAGTCCTTCTATACAAGGGAGTTAAGTTGAATGCTGGTGGTAATACCTATTTAATATGCCTCTCTCCTTGCAGATGGAGGGGACTGGTCTTTTCTGGACCAACTCATTGAAGATGGCTGCTTTGGCAGTATAAACCTGACTTAGAAAGGAATTGGTTTGGTTATTTAGAGAAAATGGAAGTTCTCTGTGATCATTTATTGTCAGGCATATATAGTATATATTTATGTCTACTGTGTGTGAAGTTAGTGTGGACTACTTGTTAATGGCCAAGCTTGAATATAGATAGTTAAGTGAGAATCAACCATGGCTGCTGTAGAAGAGTCTCTCTCTTGTCTCTCTTTCAAATAAAAAAGAGAGAGAGAGGGCTGTTTTACTAGCTAGTTTTTGGTAGTTCTCTTTAAAGGTCATGATTCTTATTGCATGGATGGCAAGAAGACATTGTTCTAGAAATTGTGAGACTTGGGGACAAAGTGGCTATGGTAGTTAGCTTTTTGATTGATTAGTATGACCTCTTGGTTTGAACATTATCTAGAGCTGCTGCTGGACTGCTTTTCAGATGCAATTCTTGATGAAATCCTAGCTGGGAAAAGCATGACATTCTTATGAATGTTCTATGACTACCTGGTAGTTGTTCTTTGTGTTCTGTTTATAGTGCACAGAAAATGGGAAAGTAGTTACCTAGTTGATCCTGCTAGTAGTCATATGCTTGCCTCAAAGATTAAGCCATGCATGTCTAAGTATAAATAAGTTTGTACTATGAAACTGCAGATGGCTCATTAAATCAGTTGTAGTTTATTTGATCATATCTTGCTATAATTATGGTAATTCTAGAGCTAATACATGCAATCAAGCCCTAACTTCTGGAAGTGGTATATTTATTAGATAAAAAACCAATGCAGTTTGCTACTTCTTTGGTGATTCATAATAACTTTTTGAATCATATAGCCTTGTGCCAGTAATGCTTCATTCAAATATCTGCCCTATCAACTTTTAATGGTAGGATAGAGGCTTACCATAGTTTCAATGGATAATAGGGAATAAGAGTTTAATTTCAGAGAGAGAGTCTGAGAAATAGCCACTATATTCAAGGAAGGTAGCAAGCATATATATGTATAAACCAAAGTAGACTTCTCTATAGTAAGAACTCTATTAAGTTTTCTTATATTACTCAATATATAAATTACCCAATCCCAACATGGGGAGGTAATGATAATAGATAACAATATAGGGCTCTTTTGAATCTTATAATTAAAATGAATACAATTTAAATTTCTTAATAAGAAACAATTAGAGGACAAGTCTGGTGCCAGCAGCTATGGTAATTTTAGCTCCAATAGCATATAATAAAGTTGTTGCAATTAAAAAGCTTGTAGTTGAACTTCAGACCTGGATAGATAGTCTACTTAATAGTATGTACTGCTTAGCTAGGCCTTACTTCTAGTAAGCTAGCATGCCCTTTATTGGTGTATGTTAGGGAACCAGAACTTTGATCTTGAGAAAATAGCATAGAATAATAAAATAGGACATGTGGTTCTATTTTGTTGGTTTCTAAAGTCACTATATTGATTAATAGGAACAGTTGGGAACATTATTATTGAGTCACTGGAGATAAAATTCTTGAATTGACTCAAGACTGACTATTACAAAAGCATTTGCCAAGGATGTTTTCATTAATCAAGAATAAAGGTTAGTAGATTGAAAATGATCAGATACCATTGTAGTCTTAACAGTAAACTATGCTGACTAGGGATCAGATGACCTCAAAATTGATGTGTTATTCAGTATCTTACAAGAAATCAAAGTCTTTGAGTTCTGAGAGGAGTATAGTCACAAGGCTGAAACTTAAAGGAATTGATAGAAGAACATCATCAGGTATAGAGCTTGTGGCTTAATTTGACTCAACACAGAGAAACTTACTAGGTTCAGACTTATTCTTAGTTGGCAGAGTGATTTGTCTGGTTAATTCTAATAACAAACTAGACTTTAACCTGTTAAATAGCCAGGCTAGCTTTGGCTAGTCTCTGGCTTCTTAGAAGAATTGTTAGCATCTAGCTGATAGAAGTTTGAGGCAATAACAGGTCTGTGATGTTCTTAGATGTTCTGGGCTACATACATGCTACACTGACAGAGCTAGTGAGTTTCTATATCTGAGCTGGAAGGTTTGAATAATCTTGTGAAACTCTGTTATGCTGGGGATAAAGTATTGTAATTATTGTTCTTCAATGAGGAATACCTAGTAAGTGTAAGTCATCAGCTCATGTTAATTATATCACTGTCCTTTATACATACTGCCTGTCACTACTCCTGATTGAATAGCTTAGTGAGATTCCCAGATTGACATTGAAAAGCTAGAAATAGCACTCCTTTACTAAAAAGCCAATCAAACTTAGTTATTTAGAGGAAGTAAAAGTTATAACAAGATTTCTATAGGTGAACCTATGGAAGGATTATTATTAAATAATTCTTAATAGGTTGTTGTTGGCCTCTTGAGGCATATGTACACATCTGTCTTAGACTCTTCTTATTATTTATCCACTCTATACACTTCTTGTAGTCTTCTTTCAAGGTTAAAGTGGACTTGGTCTTTCCAGACTCTTTGAAATCTTGAGGAGATGCATGTTTGCTTTTATCATAGATGAGTATAGTAGGAATGATTTTTAATAGACAACCTATGCCTGTGATTTAATATCATACAACTTTCAACAATGGATCTCTTGGCTCTCACATTAATAAAGAATGCAGTGAAATATAATAAGTAATGTGAATTGCAGAATTCAGTAAATCATCAAATTTTTGAATGCACCTTATACTTCTTGGTATTCCAAGGAACATGCTTGTTTAAATGTCAGTTGTTTTCTAACCTATCTATGTTTCTTGCTGGGTAAGGCTTGGATATGGGAGAAATATGTGCAGGCCTTTATGACTATGTCATGGGTTAGCTCTTCTGAAATACATTAGCAAAACTGCTTGTAATCTTACTATAGGCATGATAAATATTTCTGTACTAAGTGGAGTTTGCCTTGTTGTGGTTTGACTTCCAACTCAGTCTATGAAGACCCTTAACTGAGTATCTTGACTTCAAATCAGGTGAGACTATCTGCTGAACTTAAGTATATCAATAAGCAGAGGGAAAAAAACTAACAAGAATTTCCTTAGTAACTGTAAGTGAAGTAGGAAGAGCTCAAATTTGAAATCTAGTAGTCTCTGGCTGTCTAATTTGTAATCTAGAGAAGTGTTACCTGTGCTGGACTATATATAAGTTTTGATATAGACTACTAGGGCTTTTGTAGTGCACTCTCAAAGAGTCAAGCTGTTTGGGAATACAGCTTAAAATAGGTGGTAAATTTCATCTAAAGCTAAATATTGGCAAGAGACTAATAGTGAACAAGTACCATGAGAAAAAGATGAAAAGAACTTTGGAAAGAGAGTTAAATAGTATATGAAATTACTAAAAGGGAAACACTTGAAGTCAGTCACATTGGCCAGAAATCAGCCTTGTTTCTTAGTATGGTGTACTTCTTAGTTAACAGGTTAACATTGGTTTTGACTACTGGAGAAAGGCTTGGAGAATATGGCAGCTCTGACTATGTTATAGTCTCCTATTAGATACAGTGGTTGGGACTAAAAAATATAGTATACCATAAGGTTGATGCTATATGAGCCTATGTTTATACTTAGAATATTAACATTATGGCTTTAAGTGACCCGTTTTGAAACATAGACCAAAGGGTCTAATATGCTTACAAGTATTTGGGTAGAAAACACATATGTGTAATGAAAGTGAAAGTTGAGATCACTGTCATAAAGAGTATTAATGCCTGGACCAGAACTTCTTAGAATGGATCTGTAGTAAAGCATATATGTTGGGATCTAAAAGATGGTAAACTATGTCTAAATAAGGTAAAGCCAGAAAAAACTCTGATAGAGACTCATAGTAATTCTGATGTGCAAATTAAACTATCTAGTAGCTGGCATCTGCTGAAGTTTCTCTCAGGATAGCAGAAACTCATATCAGATTTATATGGTAAAGTGTTGTGACGACCACTTATCCAATGATAAATGATAGCATAGGATAGTAAATCTTAAAGATGGATATAATGTGGAAAATTCACAAGAGAACTCGACAAGGAGCCTCTTCTTAATTAAGGTCTTATTTATACAAATAGTTCATGGTCTGTGCTACTAATAATTAAACCTGCCCTATAGTCCATGCTTCAACCTCATGCTCGCCTCACTTCTTATGCAAGGCCACCATGCATACTCCATATGCCCTGACATCACCTTCTAGATTCTTCCATCAGGTTCTAGGCCTATGACGTCACATCATGTGACATGTCATGTGACATCCTTGTCACGTGCCTCTTCATCGTCACGAAAAGAAAAGAAAAACAAAATTCCTGTAAAGTCAGAAAATAAAAGAAAAAGAAAATAAAAATTGCCCATGTCCAAAGTGTTATGAACTAAAGCTCAAGGGTTTAAGCAATAGGACAACTCTTGTATTGAGTAACACAAGAGAACTCGATAGAGTTCCAAGTACAGAGTAGTCTACCTTATATACTAATCCTCATGGTCC
>Ga0157364_1006860_pt1 | contig 11746 bp, 14 predicted proteins | sample AttsexASBM2_FD_111476 | JGI IMG/M metagenome (GOLD analysis project Ga0157364, IMG submission 111476) | Fungus gardens microbial communities from leaf cutter ant in Ribeirão Preto, State of São Paulo, Brazil - Atta sexdens ASBM2 | ecosystem: Host-associated > Fungi > Mycelium > Unclassified ...
ATTGATAGGGTCGGAGCAGGTGGAACTGGAGTTTGACTAAAACAGGAACATTATGAGTCTTAATTACCTGGATTTTGAACAACCAATTGCAGAACTTGAAGCGAAAATTGATTCGCTGAAATCTATTGGTCGTCAGGATGAAAAACACGACATTAATCTGGATGAGGAAATTCAGCGTCTGCGCGAGAAAAGCGTTGAGCTGACCCGTAAAATTTTCTCTGATCTGGGTGCATGGCAGGTCGCGCAGCTCGCGCGTCATCCGATGCGTCCTTACACCTTGGATTATGTTCGTCATGCGTTTGAAGATTTTGATGAACTGGCCGGGGACCGTGCCTATGCCGATGATAAAGCCATTGTCGGGGGGATCGCCCGTTTAGACGGACGTCCGGTGATGATTATTGGTCATCAGAAAGGCCGTGAAACTAAAGAGAAAATCCGTCGTAACTTTGGTATGCCAGCACCAGAAGGTTACCGTAAGGCTTTGCGCCTGATGGAAATGGCTGAGCGTTTTAAAATGCCAATCATTACCTTTATCGACACGCCAGGGGCTTACCCAGGTGTGGGTGCCGAAGAGCGTGGTCAGTCAGAAGCCATTGCCCGTAACCTTCGTGAAATGTCAGGCCTGACTGTACCGGTGATCTGTACCGTGATCGGTGAAGGCGGCTCCGGTGGTGCACTGGCGATTGGTGTCGGCGATAAAGTAAATATGCTGCAATACAGCACCTATTCGGTTATCTCTCCGGAAGGCTGTGCGTCTATCCTGTGGAAAAGCGCTGATAAAGCCCCGCTGGCGGCTGACGCGATGGGCATCACTGCACCACGCTTACAGGAACTGGAACTGATCGATACGGTGATCCCTGAGCCTCTGGGTGGCGCACACCGTCAGCCGGAAACGATGGCACAGTCATTGAAACAGCAGTTACTGACTGATCTGGCAGAACTGGACGGATTATCCGAAGAAGAGTTACTGAACCGTCGTTATCAGCGTCTGATGAACTACGGTTATGCCTGATTAGTTGTGCAGGTGTGACAGTGAGGCCGCCCTTTAGGGCGGCCTTTTGCGTTGAGAGGGCACTCAGACCGTTGAACAACCGCCAGCCATCCTTTACTCTTCACCGTTCGGCACCCTGTTGAGTGACCCTAGATTATGCCCAGCCTGAAACGTATTCATCATATCGCTATTATTGCCTCTGATTATTCGAAAAGCCGTGATTTCTACTGTCGGATCCTCGGCCTGACCTTGCTTTCGGAAACCTATCGTGAAGCCCGTGACTCTTGGAAAGCCGACCTGGCCCTTGACGGGCAGTACGTGATCGAACTGTTTTCGTTCCCACAGCCACCACCACGCCCCAGTTATCCTGAAGCCAGTGGTTTGCGTCATTTAGCGTTTAGTGTTGAGAATATTGAGCAATCGGTAGCGGAACTTGAAGCAGCCGGTGTTCGATGTGAACCGGTTCGTAGAGATCCACTGACCGGTAAAGGCTATACCTTTTTCAGTGACCCTGATGGACTACCGCTGGAGCTTTGCCAGCAATGAGCGCCAAGATTCTGTTATCTGAAGAGCTCGGATTAGGCGGGCACCAGCGGCTGTTGGTCGCTTTTAGTGGTGGGTTGGATTCTACCGTGTTGTTGCATTGCTTGGCATCGTTACGCGATACACGCAAGCTGACAGTGCGTGCTGTGCATATTCATCATGGTCTCAGCCAGTACGCTGATAAGTGGGCTATTCACTGTCAGCAAGTCTGCAAGCAGTGGGAGATCCCACTGACGGTACAGAAAGTAACGCTGAATGCCGAGGGGAAGGGTATTGAGGCTGCCGCCCGAGAAGCCCGCTATGCTGTGTTTGCAGACATGCTTGCGGCTGATGAAACCTTGGTAACGGCCCATCATCAAGACGACCAATGTGAAACTCTGCTGTTGGCCTTGAAACGGGGAAGCGGGCCAGCTGGATTGTCCGCCATGCCGAAACAGCGCTCTTTTGCTGCGGGTTGGTTGCTCAGACCATTACTGGCGTATCGGCGACAGCAACTTGAGGCTTATGCTGCCTATCATCAGTTACGCTGGGTAGAGGATGACAGTAATCAGCAGCAGATTTATGACCGTAATTTTTTACGGCTAGACGTCCTGCCACTGCTGGAACAACGCTGGCCGCACTTTACGGCGACAGCGGCACGTAGCGCCGAACTCTGTGCCGAGCAGGAGAGCTTGCTGGATGAGTTGCTTAAAGAGACACTTGACGGACTTATCACCCCACAAAACAGTCTGCCCGTCGCGCCACTGGAAGCGATGAGTCCGTTACGACGGCACGGGCTGTTACGCCGCTGGCTGGCCTACTGTGGCGCACCGATGCCCTCACGGGCAGTATTAGATAAACTGTGGCAGGAAGTGGCGCTCAGCCGTGAGGATGCTAACCCGAGGATTGTATTGGGGAGCGGTGAGCTGAGACGTTATCACCAGCAACTGTGGTGGGTAAGGGTATTTCCCAGTCAGCGACAACAGCAGCTCACTTGGCCAGACTTACGGCAACCGTTGTGCTTGCCTGCCGGTCTGGGCCAACTGATGTCTGCCCCTCAGGGGATTCGTTTACCGCTGCCGCGTCCGGATGAGCAGGTAAATGTCCGCTTTACGGCGACCGGTAACTTGCATATCTGCGGCCGTGAGCGCGGGCGTACGCTTAAAAAGCTCTGGCAGGAATCGGGCATCCCTCCTTGGCAACGGGAAACTACGCCAATCCTGTTTTATGGCCAGCAGCCGGTTTGCGCACCGGGTGTATTTGTCACCCGTTTTGCTGACAGTACAGGCCTTGCAGAGGATGATTGCTGGCATTTAGTGTGGCGCAAGCCAGAGAGGGCAGGACAGTAATGAAACTGCCCTGCGGGAGAAGGGTTAATTGTCGCTGATGACCACTGTGCCGATTTGTGGGTGGCTGAAACTGCGGATACTGTCGAGGCGTAACTGGCGTGGCTCACCACTGGCTTCAGCAACCAGGTACTCGACATTTTTACGTGTCAGCAGATCGCTGGCTTTTGCCTGCAGCGTCTCACCGTTTTTAAGCTCAATGGCTAAAACCAAGTGATGCTGGCAGGCGAGTTCCAGATTGTCATAGTCATCACAGTTGATCGGTTGATAAGTTTCATTCACTGACATAGTCGCTCACCCTCTGATCTTAGCGGCTGTCGCCGCATGGTCCCTGAAATATCCAGTCGTGCTCATTTCGGCATACTCCGCGGGCCAGAATATTACTGTGCCGCGCGGTAAGGCGTTTATCGATTTCCGATGTCGCAGGCCCGCGTCACTGGGTCCTATTCGGCAACCTGTACTCACAACACCCCCTTTCGGTCTCCGCGACCCTTTTCGTGTACGGATGTTACCAGCCTATGCCGTCATTAGGCCGATAGCAAGTCTCGGCATTGCAGACCGCAGGTGCGGTTAAGGATTGTGGTGATACCAACGGTGGCTTTCCGTTACAATAACGGATTCAGCAAATGGAGGGGCTATGGCCTTAAAAGCAACCATCTATAAGGCGGCAGTCAATATTGCCGATCTTGACCGGCAATATTTTTCTGATGTCCAGCTCACCCTGGCCCGACATCCTTCTGAAACGGCAGAGCGGATGATGCTGCGGTTGCTGGCCTGGGTCTTGAATGCCGGCGATAAACTGCAATTCACCAAAGGACTCTCATCAGAGGATGAGCCGGAGCTGTGGGAGCATCACGATTATGGTCGCGTAAGGCTGTGGATCGAGCTGGGGCTGCCGGAAGAGCGCCGTCTGAAGAAGGCCTCATCCCAGGCTGACCATGTGATCCTCTATGCTTACAGCGAGCGGGCCGCTCAGGTTTGGTGGCAGCAGAATCGTGATAAACTGGCGGCGTTAGGCGGATTAGATATCTGGTATCTGGATGATGAACAACTGTTCCGCCTGAGTGCGTTCGCAGACCGGAATATGACTCTACAGTTTACCCTACAGGAAGGGGTCATCTGGTTATCTGACGGCGAACGGCACGCAGAATTTCAACTGACACATTGGCAGGCCGCAAAATGATTGAAGTGACCCGTACAATCCGTCTGAACCCGGAGGACATCAGCCTCAGTGCGATCCGTGCTCAGGGAAACGGCGGGCAACATGTGAATAAAGCCTCTACCGCAGTGCATTTGCGCTTTGATATCCGCGCCTCTCAGTTGGCGGAAGAGGTCCAACAGAAGCTGCTACGGGTGAATCATCATTTGATCACCGCGGAGGGTGTGGTGGTGATCAAATCGCAGTCGTTTCGCAGTCAGGACAAAAATCGTAGCGCGGCGATTGAGCGGCTGGTGGCATTGATCCGCGAACTCACTTATGAAGAGCCACCCCGTAAGGCGACCCGTCCGACTCGGGCATCGAAATTACGTCGGCTACAATCGAAATCTCGGCAGTCGGCGACCAAGTCATTACGCGGTAAAGTGCGCGGCACTGAATAACCGCGTTATAGGTCTTCGCCAATACGGTTCAGTGATTTATAAAAGTAAGTGGTACTTTCCATTTCGCCGGCCGCATTGGTGACATATTCAGGGATAGTCCCCACTTGTTGATACTCCTCAGACCTATACAGCAGTGAGGCGTTGTCCCCGGTACGGGTATCCAGTACCAGTAGCGTGCGCTGATGCTCGGCGGCGAGGGTCTCCAAGGCGGTGAGTAATTGGCGGGCAATGCCTTGGCGTCGGAAGGCGGTATGGACCATCAGTTTTTCCACTTCCGCGCGATGGAGACCGTTTTTCTTCTGACATAAGGCCAGTTGTATCGCGCCGGCAATTTGTCCCTGTTCACGGGCGATCAATAAACAGCGGCTACGCTCGGTGAGAGAAGGCTGGAGACTGCGCCAGTAATCGTCAGCTTCGTGCTCCTCCAGTGGGGAGATAAACCCGACAGAGGCACCGCTGTCCACACAATCGGTCAGCAGAGCGGATAAACCGGCAAGGTGAGTCTCTATATCGGGTAAGGTTTCAATGAGCATGGGCAGTCGGCTCCTTGACGATCAGCCAGTTATGGATAAGCCAGAGTATAACCTTAAGCGGGGGGCCGGCGGAATAGAGTGATAAAAAAGTCCGTCACCGGCGGTGACGGACTTCACTGTGTGACGGATAGCGGGGATCAGGCAGAAATGCAGGAGGTCAGGTAACTGATAATTTCATCAGCGTTGATCATCTGTTTTTCTGCATCGCGGCGGTGTTTGTACTCGATCAGGTTATTGTCGAGGTTACGATCACCGATAACGATGGTATGCGGGACACCAATCAGTTCCATATCCGCGAACATGACCCCTGGACGCTCTTTACGGTCATCGAGGATAACGTCGATGCCTTTGGCGCGCAGTTCGTCATAGAGTGACTCAGCCAGTTGCTGCACACGGAAGGATTTGTGCATGTTCATCGGCAGGATCGCGACTTGGAATGGCGCTAAAGCATCTGGCCAAATAATGCCACGTTCGTCATGATTCTGTTCGATCGCAGCAGCCACCACACGGGTAATGCCGATACCGTAGCAACCCATAGTCAGGGTCTGGTTACGGCCATCTTCGCCCTGTACCGCGGCTTTCATCGCTTCAGAGTATTTGGTTCCCAGCTGGAAGATATGACCGACTTCGATACCCCGTTTGATCTGCAGTACACCTTGACCATCCGGGCTACGATCACCTTCGACCACGTTACGGATATCGGCGACGCGAGCTTCTGGCAGGTCACGGACCCAGTTAATACCGAATAAGTGTTTACCGTCGATATTCGCGCCAGCGCTGAAATCACTCATCTTCGCCACGGTACGGTCAGCAATAACGGGGATTGTCAGGCCGACGGGACCGAGTGAACCGGCACCAGCACCGACCACAGCACGGATTTCGTCTTCGGTCGCGAACGTCAGTGGTGCAGCAACCACGTCCAGCTTCTCAGCTTTGACTTCGTTCAACTGGTGGTCACCACGAACCAGCAGTGCGACTAAAGTATGACCACTTTCTTCTGTCGCTTTTACCATCAGTGTCTTGACGGTTTTTTCGACAGGAAGGTTGAATTGCTCCACAAGTTCAGTGATGGTTTTAGCGTTGGGAGTGTCTACCTGAGTCATGGTTTGAGTGGCTTCTGCACGTTCACCCTGTGGTGCTACCGCTTCAGCCAGCTCGATATTGGCGGCATAGTCCGAGGTATCAGAGAAGATGACATCATCTTCGCCATTCTTCGCCAGTACCTGGAACTCGTGAGACGCACTGCCGCCAATAGATCCGGTGTCTGCTTGAACAGCACGGAAGTCCAGTCCCATCCGAGTAAAGCTTTGGCTGTAGGCCTGATACATGGCATCATAGGTTTCCTGCAGTGACGCCTGAGTGGTGTGGAAAGAGTAAGCATCTTTCATCACAAATTCACGGGAGCGCATCACACCAAAACGCGGGCGGACTTCATCGCGGAATTTGGTCTGGATCTGATACAGGTTCAGCGGCAGCTGCTTATAAGAACTCAGTTCATTACGGATCAGGTCTGTGATGACCTCTTCATGGGTGGGGCCAAGGACAAACGGACGTTCGTTACGATCTTTAATACGCAGTAATTCTGGGCCATATTGCTCCCAGCGGCCGCTCTCTTCCCACAGGTCTGCTGGCTGTACCACCGGCATGCTGATCTCGACCGCACCGGCGTTATCCATCTCTTCACGGACAATCTTTTCAACCTTTTTCATCACCCGTAGGCCCGTCGGCAGCCAAGTATATAACCCGGAAGCCAGTTTACGGATCATACCGGCACGCAGCATTAACTGATGGCTAATTACCTCAGCATCAGAAGGCGTCTCTTTAAGGGTGGAGAGCAGATATTTAGTAGTACGCATTAATTAATATTCCAGTTAAACGGAAGGTCGGAAAGTGATTCTGTCTGGACGCTAGTGTAACAGTGAGTCGCGTTGTCAAAAAGCGTGATTTAATCCGGTTCGATAGCAAACACCCAGTTAGCGCCATCAATGACCCGCCAGCGGATATTGAAGGTCAGCAGACGGACCGCATAGTCACGGTTATCTTCCCCCTGCTTGCGGTAGGCCGGTCGTGGATCCTGGGCCAACACATCGGTCAGGAAGGCTTCAAGGTGAGGGTAGCTGGCATGCAGTTGTTGCAACTGCTGCGCAGCCTGCGGAGTAAAACTTACTGGCATACCGGCCTCTGGGGCCAACTGCGCATAACCTGCCCGTGCGTCCGGCAGAGCTTCAGCAAAAGGCAGGTAAGGTTTGATATCAATCACCGGCGTGCCGTCTACCAGGTCCAGGCTGTCTAGCTCCAAGATCACCTGCTGCTTTGCGGTGCGGATCCCTTTTAGGGCAACCAGCGACATGCCCAGCGGATTTGGGCGAAATGTCGAGCGGGTGGCAAATACGCCCATCCGCTGATTGCCGCCTAAACGGGGAGGGCGGACCGTGGGGTGCCAGCCCTGTTGCATGGTCTGATGAAAGACAAACACCACCCACAGGTGACTAAAATCCTCCAGCCCCCTCACAGCATCGGCCTGATTGAAGGGAGGCAATAAATGTAACTCGCCGCCGCCGTGTCTGACCAATCCTGGTTGCCGAGGAACCGCAAATTTTTCTTTCCACGGGGAACGGATAACACCGATTTGTTGAAAACTGAACTCGCTCATTACTGAGACACTTGCAGCGCAGAGCCTTGGCAGACTGCTTGGTGATAACAGCCTTCCGCTGTGGTAATCACTGTACATTGATGTAACAGCACCGCATTAGCCTTCAGTTCCGATGCGTTGATTTGCATGCGTTTTCGGGCGGTAGCGATAGTAGCCGGTGCGCTTTGAGCGGTGACTTGGCAATCTTCACCAGAAACTTCCCCTCTGTCTTTAAAGGGCTTATTCACCAAATCCGTGGCAGAGGTAAAAATTTCTACCGGATGATGGACGGGTTTGTTGTGAGACGGCTCCGTTGTCTTGGCAGGGAAAAGCGGCTGATGTGGCGCTGGTGTTTCATGACGGGCAGTACAGCCCGTCAGCATTAATGCAAACACGCAAAGCGGAAACAGACGCATTAGAATATCCTCATCAAATATAATCAAAAGCTATTGAAACAAGAGCTCAGGTAAATAACAAGTCACCCTGAGATAAATAAAAAAGGGCAGCATCGCTGCCACCCTCTGTTCGATCAGATATTAGCTTACCAGCCTTTTACGGCACCGCCGTTAAAGATCTTATTGGCTGCTGCAGCCACTTCATCAGACTGATAGGCTTTCACAAAGTTCTTCACGTTCTGTGCATCTTTATTATCTTCGCGGGTAACGATCAGATTGACGTAAGGTGAGTCTTTATCTTCAACAAAGATCCCGTCTTTTGCGGGCGTCAGGCCAATCTGACTAGCGTAAGTGGTATTAATCACTGCCAAGGTAATCTTGTCATCATCCAGAGAACGCGGTAACTGCGGCGCTTCCAATTCAACAATTTTCAGGTGTTTCGGATTTTCGGTGATGTCTAAGGTGGTAGGCAGCAGGCCGACACCGTCTTTCAGTTTGATCAAACCCACTTTCTGTAGCAGCAGTAATGAACGGCCCAGATTAGTCGGATCATTAGGGATAGCAATCTGATCGCCATCCTTCAGTTCGTCCAGAGATTTAATTTTCTTGGAGTAACCTGCAATCGGGTAAACGAAGGTATTCGCGACCGGCACCAGTTTATAACCACGGTCTTTGATCTGTTGATCAAGGTAAGGTTTATGCTGGAAAGCGTTGGCATCAATATCGCCTTTACTCAGTGCTTCGTTTGGCAGCACATAATCGTTAAAGGTGACCAGTTCAACATCCAGACCGTATTTCTGTTTAGCGACCTGTTTTGCCACTTCAGCGACTTGTTGTTCGGCGCCCGCAATCACGCCGACTTTAATGTGATTTGGATCTTCTTTGGCTTTTTGATCGCAGCCTGTCAATGCGATCGCACCAATCAGGGCACCCACTGCGGCCAGTTTTTTAAAGGTAAAGGTCATATATGAGTCCTTACTATAAGTATCAGAGAATGTTTTTATTTATGTGTGACTGCGCGAACAATACGATCGCCACAGAACTGAATTAAATACACCAGAACGACCAGTAACACTAATACCGTATTCATCACTACTGCGTTATAACCGATATAACCGTATTGGATACCGATCTGCCCCAGCCCTCCAGCCCCTACGGCTCCGCCCATTGCGGAGTAACCGACTAGGGTAATCAGGGTAATGGTGGCGGCATTAATTAAACCGGGTAAGGCTTCAGGTAATAACACTTTACGGATAATTTGCATCGGGGTGGCACCCATGGCTCGGGAGGCCTCAATCAGTCCGGCAGGTAACTCCAGCAGCGCATTCTCTACCATACGTGCAATAAAGGGGGCCGCACCAATGGTCAGGGGAACGATGGCCGCCTGTAATCCGATGGAGGTTCCAACCAGTACGCGGGTAAAAGGGATCATCCAGACTAGTAGGATAATAAACGGAATCGAGCGGAAAATATTTACTATCGCCGAAATAGTCCTGTACAGCGATTTGTTTTCAATAATCTGCCCAGGACGGGTGATATACAGCAGTACACCGACCGGTAGGCCAATGACAAAACCAAAAAAACCGGAGACAAAGGTCATAACCAGTGTTTCCCAGACGCCGCCCGCCATTAACCATATCATCGGGTCAGACATAACCTAATACCTCTGCTTTTACATGTTGTTCACGCAACCACAGGATCGCTTGTTGCGTATTGTGACTGTCTCCGGCCATTTCTGTCAGCATAATGCCGAACTTCACGCCTCCGGCGTAATCCATCTGCGCACTGATAATGTTGCAGTCTACCGAGAAACGGCGGGCGACTTCGGATAATAGCGGTGCATCTACTGACTCGCCGGTAAATTCGAGACGTAATAGCGGAATTTTTCCATCAGCGGCATGAGGGCTGAGGCGTTGCCGGTAATCATCCGGGATATCCAGATGCAAGGTTGATTGAATAAACTCTTGGGCCAGAGGTGTCTTAGGATGAGAGAAAACTTCGCTGACCTGATCCTGCTCAATCAGCTGCCCTTGACTGATAATGGCCACCTGGTCACAGATACGCTTTACCACATCCATTTCATGGGTGATCAGCAGGATAGTTAATCCTAGGCGGCGGTTGATATCCTTCAGCAGTTCGAGAATAGAACGGGTGGTTGCTGGATCCAGGGCACTAGTGGCTTCATCACACAGCAGGACTTTAGGGTCACAGGCTAGTGCGCGGGCGATAGCAACACGCTGCTTCTGACCGCCAGAGAGGTTGCCGGGATAGGCCTCTTTTTTTTCTGACAAGCCGACCAGTTCCAGCAGGGCAGTGACCTTTTGGTTGATCTCTGCACGGGGGCGGTTTTCCAGTTCCAAAGCCAACGCAACATTGCCGAAGACAGTTCGGGAATTCAGCAAGTTGAAATGCTGAAATATCATGCCGATCTGGCGGCGTGCCAGAGTGAGGGCTTTGTCAGAGAAAGCCGTCAGCTCCTGACCATCAACCAGCACTCGGCCAGAGGTCGGGCGCTCCAGCAGATTTACGCAGCGGATCAGCGTACTTTTACCAGCACCAGATGCACCGATGACGCCGTAAATCTGTCCGGCGGGGACATGCAGGCTGACATCGGACAGTGCCGTAATCGTCCGAGTCCCCTGCGTGAACACTTTGCTGATGTTTTCTAATTTAATCATCTAATTAATCGATATTATGTAAGATATTTCGTTAGTAGTCAGACATAAATGCAGTGACTCTGTCTGTGATGGTGAGGATGTTAAGGCATCCAGACGTCTAAATCAATGAAACTCTTAGCAGGAATTCATCTGTCGGTGAATCATTTGATGGCTATCAAATAATGCGTGTTGCAGCGTGTTTACTACACAGTGAATTCATCAATGAAATTCAGACGTATGCGCTTCCCATATAAATGAAACACTAAGGAGGCCACGAAGGCTTTTATTACACACCGGACAATGAACATGCGATACTGTCGGCCATTGAACAGAGGAGTAAATTTGTGGCGAACAAGATACCGGCTATTTTCTTAGACCGTGATGGCACGATTAATATTGACCATGGTTTTGTCCATCAGATCGATGACTTTCAATTTATTGATGGGACTATCGAGGCGATGCAGGAACTTAAGAAGATGGGCTATGCGCTGGTGGTTGTCACCAATCAGTCGGGGATTGCCCGAGGTAAGTATACCGAAGATCAGTTTATGCAACTGACCGAGTGGATGGACTGGTCGCTGGCCGACAGAGAAGTAGAGCTGGATGGCATCTATTTCTGCCCACATCATCCACAAGGTAGCGTTGCGGAGTACACACAGGTCTGTGATTGCCGTAAGCCGCAACCAGGCATGTTGCTGTCTGCACAACAGCAACTGGATATCGATATGGCCGCCTCTTATATGGTTGGTGATAAGCGTGAAGATATGTTAGCGGCTCAAGCAGCTGGGGTAGGGCATAAAATTCTGGTTCGCAGCGGCCAGGCGTTGACCCAAGATGCGGAAAGCGCCGCGGATGTGGTACTGAACAGCCTTGCAGAACTGCCCGATTTGATTAAGAAAACAGCGTAAACTTCACTAAATTGCGCATTTTGGGTGAAAATCAGACAAGCAGAAATTAATTTCAAATAAACCCTTGTCAGAAAAAATTAACTCCCTATAATGCGCTCCCACTGACACGGCAAAGCGCGATGCGCAGCGGCGTGACAGGGACTGAAGCGATTCGGTCCGGAGA
>Ga0157364_1006861_pt1 | contig 11746 bp, 9 predicted proteins | sample AttsexASBM2_FD_111476 | JGI IMG/M metagenome (GOLD analysis project Ga0157364, IMG submission 111476) | Fungus gardens microbial communities from leaf cutter ant in Ribeirão Preto, State of São Paulo, Brazil - Atta sexdens ASBM2 | ecosystem: Host-associated > Fungi > Mycelium > Unclassified ...
GATCTCTGGGGTGGGAATTTTAATATTTAAACGCTTAATAGTAAAAATTATATTGGATAATGCTTGTTTTTATTAATTGGAGTTTTGATAGATCAGAAAGTGAAGTACAAATCAGACTTATTAAAGTCATCGTTCTAATCGAGGTAATCAAGTATTTAATTAAGATAATTAGAATTCTAATTGATATGATATATAATCAAAATTTATTTTGTATGTATTTCTTGTTGGCACAATCAAAACATTTTTCTCAGTGTATTATCCTGCACTTTATTCGAATTTTTTTTCAAGAACGTATCGATGTTTGTTAGTGCAATCTAGGTACAAACATGAAGATTTCCCAAAAGATCTTGTAGAAATCTAAAAGCATAATAATAGAAACTATATTGGAAAACAATTCTTGTTGCGTTAATTGGAATTATGATGGATCAAACACTTGTAGTTAAATGTAGTCAAACATTTTAGTCAAAATGACCAGAAATTCAATTATCATAATTAGATTCTGATTGATATTATTATATAATTTGTTCGTACTTCTCATTGGCGTAACCTAACCAAAATTTTTCTCGGTGTAATATCCTGCATTTTGTTCGAATTTCTTCGAAAACAATCTACGGACTACGATACGTTAATGTATGTTTAAAAACAAATCTAAATCGCAGAAGTTTCTTCAAAAATTCTCGTGGAAATTAAAAAATCCGAAGGTATAACAGTAAAAACTGCACTGGAAAATATTCTTGTTGCATTAATTGGAATTCTGATATAGATTTAATCAGAAAAATATAAATTAGACATTTCTAATTAAATTCATCAAACATTCTAGTCGAGATGACCAGAAATTCAATTACAATAATTATAAATCTGATCGATATAAATATTCATTTGTATTTCTTACTGGTCAACTAAAACATTTTTCTCAGTGTAATATCCTACTAATTTTATTCAAATTTTTCTTCGAAAACAATTTATGATCTATGATACATTAATGCAGTTTAAAGACAATCCCAAATCACAGAGATTTTCTCAAAGTTCTCTGTGGAAGTTTAAAAATCCAAAGACATAAAAACACAGAATAAATATTCTCGTTATATTAATTGAAATTCTGATAGATTCAATCAGAAAAATACAAATTAGATATTTCTAATTAAATCCATTTAATTATTCTAGTCGAAATGACTAGAAATTCAATTACAATAACTAGAATTCTGATTGATATGATCATTCATTTTGTTTGAAAGTACTTCTTGTTGTTACAATCAAAATATTTTTCTCAATAGAATATTCTGTTTTATTTGAATTATTCTTCGAGAACAATATCTACTATACGTTAAAGCATGTACTTACAGTTCAGTTCGATACTTGTAGTTTAGTACTAATATATAGGTATAGATGTATACGAACGCAGAGTACATTATTCTAAGTTGCCTTTAAACTATTCGTGCTCGATCAGTTAAGTTATTCGGCAGACAAACTACTCATCTCACAATGATGTAACGAGAAAGTGCTCTTGATCGTTTTCTTCGCGGCTCCTTCCGCGTATTTAAAGGCTGAGACTCTACTTCAGCAACTTTCTGGCAATGGCAACGAGGACAGTCTTTACTCTATGTGATGGTTGTGCAGAAACGATGTTTCTTTGCGCGATGAAGGAAAGGAGCGAATGTAAACCGCGGAATTAACGAGGACGTCGCATATAGGACAAGGTTCCATCACCCTAAACTCTGGATAGTTGGTTCGCAACGATGACAGCGACCGAGAGAGAGAGAGAGAGAGAGAGAGAGAGAGAGAACTTTTTCGCGATTTCTTACATTGCTTCCGCCAGTCCCTCGTACGTTTTGCACAATGCAGGTCACAGAGAAACGACGGACGACGACCGAACGTTCGAAGAATCATGGTCGTGAGAAAAACGTCATGTGCCGTCGCCGCTGCCGAGCACTTCCAATAACTTTCATTCCTTAAGTTTGCTGGGCGCGCCAGGTAGTGCTCTTTATCACTAGTTTACGTAAGATTTCTTCCGGCTGAGACACTCACGATTGACTTTGCAATTCACTTCTCGACAAAAAGAAGTTCTAACAAAAATCTAATAAAGCGTATTTCCATAACGCAATTTTAATCAATTGATTTAATCACCTTGTTTACCCGCCGTACGACTTTATTATGATTACGTATATTTAGTATTTTCAATTCAACGATGTGCTTATCATTTGACAGTAATAATACAACGCGAAACAATATAATAATAAAACATATTTTGAAATACACATATACATACGCAGAAAGAAAAAAAAAGATTTATCAACGTAACAGTATATTTTATGTTACTGCAGAAAATATTGTTAGTTACCATTCAGGTCATAAAAAAGATTTATCGAGAATACTGAAAATGTGCAGTTTACTGAAAATGATTCGGCTGAATCTGCCGAATCTGGATCTACAAATTACTTCATTATTATTAATAATAAATTATTACAAAATGTATTTCAAAGATAAACGGTTTCACTTTAACAGAACATTCAAGCGAGAGATCTTGCAAACACACAAAACAAGTCCCAATATCGAATAATTGGTCATGGTAGAGAAGTTTGATTGCTTCCGTGTCGAATATGCGATAGTTGCAGTTTTGCCAGAGCAGGTAGAAGTCTCCTTTCTCTTTGCGTTAAGCTCAAGCTCGTTGGAAATTAGAAAACATGTTTTCGAACTACCCGTCCATCTTAATTTTAGGCATTACCGCGACGACATGGTCGCGAAAGAAAATAACTGACAGAAATGCTGACAACCATGATGACGTACATAACGCGGAGATATTTACGTAAAGTCAAATATACGTTTATAACATGTTATATGTTCGTATTATATGTTGGAGTAAAGCTGTGCTTCCGTCGATCTCGCTTGATCCAGGTCGCCGTAGCGCTCGCTTGCGGAAAGTTTTCCACTCCCGAGAGCCGGAGCTTACCTGACCGATCAAATATTAATGCCGGAGGATTATTGCCTCCAGTTGCGTTTGTTTGTTACTTGCGCGTAGCGACCGTTACTCCCGCATGAGAATGCGGCAAAAGTTTGACGTATAGTACGCGCGGCGAAATACAATTATCGCCAGAATTAAACCGTCGACCCCGTCGACTCGAGATCGTGGCGCTCCGATTCGCTCTTGAAATTCTCCTGGACTCGAGTGACAACTAGACAGACGTCGGCTATTGCCAAGCCACCAAATAACATTGAATGGACGAATGGCCGATAAAATGAAAACAGTGCTTGAAAGCGTAATAATTCTCGAGCGTGTACGTTTTCCATGTAAAATGAAAAATGGTGAAAATTGCATGAAACATGGGAGACAAAGCAAGAATTTGAAATAAAACGGGAAGAGAATTTCATAGAATTCATCCAAAAAAGTCGAGATGACACGCGACACATGAGCGTTGTCCTTGCCACGGAACAATCTCTTGTCAATAATTTAATCGCCGCGACCGGAGGTGTACTGTACAATTTTGAATATCCATATTTCAGCGTGTGGGAGAGTTACGAGACCAGGCCGCTTTTGCAATTCGAAAAGCCGGGATTTCTCGTAATTCCTAGATTAACGTAGGCGTACCCGGTGGGCGGCCTGGTTGTTGATCACAAAAAAAAAAGCGAATAAAATGTTGGTGTGTATTTTGCATAATCGATGCACGGGCTGGTTGCATGTTTCGCAGCGATATGGCGCACGAAATGTTCGCGCGAGGACATAAATCGAGCGAACGTATGTATATATATGTATATATATATATATATATATACGTGTATATGCAGCGCAATCGAATACGCATGTAAAGATGATCGATTGATTGTTGATCGCGCTTCCATGAGAAGACCGTATGCGGCAGATATACAGACACGAGGACATAGACACGGACAAAGAAATTATACCCACCGTTATCTATGACTTCTTGGAGCGCAATAGTTGATGACCAATGCGAATAACAATTTGCGAATAATTGAACTGTTGCGTCGCGGCAGATGCTGTCGACGTAACCAAACGCGAGTGCTTGTCGCGTGGCGATATTGTTCCGAGCTTGACAGGGTAGATGCAATACCGTTATAACAGATGGAGGGGTAAGCGGAGATGCAATAATTAACGTTTCGTAACGGCTGGGATGATCCGGCTTAAGCAAAGTAGGTAAAACGGTGCGTGTACGCCAGTCGTTTGCAATGCGATAGTCGTTCGACGTTGGTATCTAATTAAACGCCGCTCATTGAAAATCCCGTTGCGCGTGGCGGTCATATTCAATCGCAATACAATCTAATTTCGCGTTCAGCAAATAATTATTCTCACATTCCGGAAGCGTGCTCCAAATATTCGGTTGTAATTATAAACACGCGCAGTCTCGCTTTAATCTACGCGATGTTTTTTCAGACGTGAGTATTTCGCGGTCAACTGCCAACTCAAGTTTTAGTCGAGGAGAAACTCGCTGTAAATTAATACAGGAAAATGAATTTCCTTTGTCTACTTACATCCCCTCCTTCCTTCGGCCTCGACTCATCGAAAACAAGTTTTTTTTACTTTTGTGGCTTAAACAGTTTTGTAATTAAAATTGAAATTAATTGTTTAGTAAAGTGAACGTAATGTAATAATAATAATAATGCACAAGTGCAGAACATAAACAATTGCGTATAATATTGTGCGTATAATATTGTTGCATTTTATTCTTTCGGATAAGAGAATGCATGAAAAGAATTTTGAGAAGAAACGAATTCGTGAAACATTTAGATTTTCATTAAGGTGAGCAAAGCCCCGGAAGGTATTATTCAAAGGTGGCTGAGTGAAGATGAGCGAGAAAAAAAGGGGAAAAGAGAGAAAGAGAGAGAGAGAGAGAGAGAGAGAGAGGGAGGGAGGGGGCGGGGAGAAGGGAACAAAAGAGAAAAGAATAATGAAGGAAAGGGAATCAGTAATTGGGAATGGCGCTAACCTTTTTACGAAACTCACTTCCACCTTTGATTCAACCTTCCTGGCTTAACTTTTTGCGAGGAACCAATCTGTGAAATCGATAGCTTTCTTTCCTTGAGCGGCAAACGGCTGTACGATGTGCCAGACGGGTTTCCTCGCAAAAGGATTTAAATTCCGACATATTGAAATCCAAGCCGTTCCTACAAAGCCGCCACGAGTTACAGCAAACGAAAGTAAACTCATTTCAATCCCCGTCTGTATCTTTTTCATTATAATACAATCCGAACTTTATTTCTTGAATGTCTACCTCAAGTGATAGTCAAGTGTACAACTTTACACAAGACAAGTATAATTAAGAAATATTAAAAAAAGAAGAGAAGAAGTTATTAGCGACTTTAGTAATCAGCCTCTTAGCAACAGCAAGGAGATGACACGAATATGTTTGCCAGATTGAGATCGGTTGCCTTCGGTCGCGCCAATCTATTTCGTACGTTAATTGGAATCTCATTAAACGGAAGCCAACCGAAATGGCTTCTCTACAAGGACTTCGCTCAATGCTCGACCGATACGGTAATTGACGTAAAACGGGTTAATCAGAGTACTTGGTTTTCCTGCGGCCTTCTGTACCTGTTTCCCCGTGCCACGATTTTACGTTATCGGATTATTCATCATGGCATATTTCACAAAATATCGCTGGTGACTCTTTTCACAAATTCAAGGCAACGTATTATTATTATTATTATACCAGACCCGCTGCGGAAAGGTGATACCGCTCGGAACCGTTTATTGTTCACGTTCTCCCGCTTAATACATCATCTAAAATTAAGAATCGCGCTTTAACATCATCCTAAAGTTCATCTTTCTCCTCGTCATCTTTCAAATTTCTTACACGAGTGTGTCGTTAATACTGCGACGTTTTTTTTTTTATTTACTGTCGCAAGTGTTATTAGGAAGAAACAGAGGAGGAACAATGTTGTCTACGGGAAGCGACACACCGACATTTGAACACGTCTGTGAAAGATGCACGCGTAATGAGACACCAGTACTCGCGGGTGACCTCTTCGCGTAAGCAGTAATAATAATGTTTTTAATGTAATTAACTTGGTAAGCTACGGAGCGGAGACGGAGTGGAAGTGAAATCAGATTTATGGACCTTCAACTAAAATCGTGCGCATCCGAGAGACCCGACAAGGAAGTCGTTAAAGTAATTCGTATTTCTCGCGATAATGCGATTTACCACGCCATGTATTCAGTAATGATAACGTGATCTTTTACGGTTTTATTCATCGTGGCATCCATCACGTTTACATCTATACACAGTCTCCTTTTGCATCAGGTACTTCGTGAGATTGGAAACCGAATTGGGATTACATTTAATCTTTAAGTGAATAGAATGGCCATATAGCATCCCAGATAAAATTTTCTTTAAAATCTTGTTCTGAAAAAGAAAGATAAAAGGTATTATCCAAATGCCCAGAAGTTTCAAAGTTCACTATTTTTTCAATTTTGTTTCATAAAAGTAACTAATGCATATTTAACTGTAACATAATATACTACATTATTAAATTCATAATGTAAAATAATACACAAAAAGAACGATTTTGCTTATGTATAAACATTTAGATATAGGGCTGAAAATAATTTTATTTGGATCATTAAAATAATTAAGTAGAACGTTCAAAGTGATTGTTAGAATATTAAAATTTTTTGCAGCATTGTCATCAACATTTGAGCGTTCTATTGTTATGAGCCAACAAAATTATTTTTAGATCTGTATCTAAATAAATTTTTAGATACATATTTCAGCAAAATCGCCCTTTCTGTGTATTCAGTTATTTCAGTTATTTTCAATCATTTCTATAGGTCGCCACTGTTCCTACTTGATATATTATTAATTTAATCAAAACAATGAGGTTAAACAATTTAATTGAATAAAATGTATTGACTTAAATTTAGTTTAATATTTGCTAAGAACATACGTTAATATGGATGTTGTTTACTTTGAAACTAACCACGGAAATGGAATGGTTTACATTTTAACACATATATGGAAGCTAAAAATAACAAAATGTTATTTAACTCAAGGGATTATGTTATCATTGTTTCTTTAATATAAATTCTAACGGTGTAGCAAAAATATAACTATAAAATTAAAATTTCTACTTGAGGTGTGAGCATTCCACCTACTAACTTGCGTATCTTTAAACTACCTCTACCTACTTAAAGGTTAATTTTATATATATATATATATATATATATATATATATATCTTCTTGTAGATAGATTTCTGATCGATAATTAATTTTATACGACCGAAAACGTTTTGGAAATATATTTTATTGCAGTGCTATGGACGTTGGAATACCGGTTGACAGTCCAAATCTGGTGCTGTTGTTTTACGTGGCTCAACTCTTCTTACTCGAACTGCACAAGAGTAAAAACCTCATATCCATCATACCCATGGACATGTCCGGATATTATGGTAAGTTGCACGTGTACGTTTACAATGTTTCAATAATGATCTATAAATTATTTAAAGAATCTGCGGATGTGTGCAGGGAAATGGAACAAGTCCACGTGGAATGTTACTATAACTTTTTTTTTATACAAGTACGTGGTCGTTGACGATTTTAATCTCGAGAGATAAATGAGTGCCTCGCTCACCGAGGCAAAATTTAATTCACATCGGTAATAACACTCTTAATTATATTCCCACGCGAGGGGCGATTTGTGCAAAAGATCGTAAGAACGAGCGTAACAAGAATGTGTCATCGGAATCGAGTCACGTTGCGTTATCGACTTGCACCGAGGCGTAACGTTAAATCGGTTTCTGCGGTCGCTTTGAACCAGGCCGGATAGACTGATTTACGGCATGTACATCCCAACGGACCATAACTCTCAAAACTACCGTGTACAGTTGTAGGCCGTTACGCGTTCGACGAATCCCAATTTCCGACTACACATCGCTTCCTACAATCAAGCCGAATTCTATTGTACACAACGTACACATGTCGGAGACAGAATGACGAATCATCGTTACATGCGTAGCGTTAATACACGTTTTTCTAACTTTTAACGGCGTATGCCACGCTATAACGTGTAAGCAATATAAGGTATCTTTCTCTCTCGTAAGTGAAACTTTGCTCCGAATAATTTATAACTATTTCCTTGACATTAGCACTATAGCTTGTTCCGGGAGCTCGCTTATTTCTCCCTCCGTTGCACATATTAAAGTTTATGGAAGCTTTTTTAAATCTCGTCAAAAAAAAGGTTGAGAAACGCCCTATGCACTTTTATATTAAAGTCACGTTAAACAGAGCGTTACGTATTAACATATTATATTATTAATAAGAACGTGATTATTATTTCCATCACACACTTCGCTTAAAATATTTCCCTTGGATATATTTCACGAATCCGGGAGAAGAAAGAAAGACATTGTTAAAATTGAATGACGTAGAAATCTAACGACACAGTTTTCATTATCGCGTTACAGAGAACCGCGCCGGCCCCTCGTATATCGGCAATGTGGTCTCGCAGATCCTCCTGTGCAAACAGATTAGACCGGACTTCAACGAAGAGGAACTCTGCAGCATCCGAAAGGACTCGGAAGAGATCGGCCAGCTGATAGCGGAGCTACAAGAATTTATGCCCCAATCTGAGGCTGACACGGGTACAATTCCGCCGGTACCTTCGTCCATATTCCGCCCGAGAGCTTTGCCCTGTTCAGTGACGATCGTCCCACGAATCTATCAATCATGGTTTTCAGAAAGTAGATTTAACAACTTGTAGCAACGCATATATAAAAAAGAAAGGAAATTAGATGAAAGATTAAGTACACGAAAGAAGGGTTTTTGCTAAAGAATCTGAAAATAATTTGTTAAACTATCAAAATATATAATTATGATGGATACTCGAGCTAGTTGCCAGAATATACAAATTTTTTGCAACATTGCTCGTCATGCTTGAGTTTCCTACGTAATTATTCTCATGTTCCAACAAAATTATTTTCAGAACTGTATTTAGTTGAATTTTTACATATTTTAGCAAAATTGTTTCTCCTGTGTATAATAATGTATTATAAAAATTAATATAATAAAGCATCTATTATCTCCGATTTAGCCAGGCAAACAAGATATATTCGGATAATCGAAATTTTTACGGGTAATTAAATGAAGAAAGTCTATTTATCGTAACATTCTGTGAATTGTAACGAAATAGAGAAAGAGAGAGAAATTATTATAGTAATTTACCACTTTTCTTCATTCTTTCCATTTTATTTTCTCAGTTCTTTTGAGCTGTTTAATTTACATATTTGTTTTTTATTCATTGCAATGAATGGGGCCGCGCTTTCTTTCTGTGCTTCGTAACATCTGAGACCTGCTTCTAAAGCAGAAGATTGTGCCTCAAAATGACTGGGAATGTTGCTTTCTAGCGTTTAGATCTTGTTGGTACATGTTTGTTTCATGTTACTGGTACCGAGATGAAGACATATGTTATATCGTGTATAATATACGCCTACATATGTTTTGCGTGAACGTAAATGTAGACGAGAGACGTTCATTCTCCTAGCAATGCCATTTAGATAACAGAGCTTAAATACATTCGGATATTAGAGGTTTTATCATATATACGTACAAAAATACACACTCAAACATACACATTTTTTGTAGTATATATTTTTACGCTACGTGAAAGTCGAAATCTTTCCCGACTTTGCGGAGCGAGATTAAAAGAGGTGGAGGGGATGGGATAAATAGGTCGGAAAGTCTGTAGATGTAGATTTTGAAACGAGGCGGAAGAGATACGGAATAGGCATGATCGATATAATATACAGAACGGAAAAGCATTGTGGGCTTTCGGGCACGTCATTAGTATGTGAGTACCACAAACGTGAGCTCGTGTCGATATATGGTGGACGCGGGAGAACGCCATTCGACCCTTAGACCCTGGTAATACGGGTCAAGGACGATCCATTCTGCAAAATCCGTTTGTCCGAAATGCATTCCTCCGGTCCGTGAAGGAAGCGCGGGTGAGCAAAAGTGGCAAATGCCAGAGGGCAAAAAAAGAAGAGAGCGAAAAAAGAGCGGAAAGTGAGAGGGGGAGGGAGAATATATATATATTCGTTGGCCAACAAATCTAGGCTGTCGTTCGTAAAACAATCTAACTCGTTTGTTCGATAAATATTGCCCTCTATTGTGCTGCAGGGAGTTGACTTAAGCGTGAAACAGGAGGATGGGAATACAACGAGGAGGAGAATGGGAGGAGAAGAATTCGAGACGGAGAAGACGAAAGGGTAGTTTAAGCGCGAATTAAACTATGTTTCTGCTTCATAAATCAATGTAATGCGGGAATAATAGCGGAGTTACATTTGAGACGGTCGTATTATTAATGAATGCGTAACACCCGGTAGATCCGGAATACCCGCGCTTCGAATTTCAAACGTTCAAGTAATAATGACAACTAAATATGATGCATTCACCGGAGTGATAAGACGCAACCATTGAAAATCCTTTTTGTTTTTTCATGCACAAATGTAATCAACACAATATCTTACGGTATATTTAAAAAATTTTGGGCAAATCTGAATCCGAAAAAAAAAACCAACGAGATATGACGAGTCAGACTAACGAACGTGGGAAGGAGAGGAAACAACGCGTGCGATGCAATCTAGGATTTATGAAAACAATATCGATGAACGTTTTTATATCGCACTCATCTGTATTCATGTTGCCAATTCGTCAATGGCCGAAGACAACGTAATGTGCAAGCGCGAACGTATATGTAAAGAGAACGCTTTTCCCGGTATACGGGAAATCTCTCAATTTGCTGAATGTCATAATCAAACTCGCGCACAAAACTCGTCGTTTCTGATTCTGGTCGCGTAATGGTTTTTGCACGACGGCTAAATTTTAATCGATTTTAATGCGCCTCGCCGTCGGGGTGCGAGCTTGTTTTGCAAATGCATTCGCAACTAAATTAGTAATTAACAGTCAGAAGAAGGGATGGACAGAGGGGAGGTGCAAGGAGGGAAGGGGAGGTTTCCAAACACGCGCACGATTCGGGAACAAGGTCGGATCCCAGCTTCCGCGGTTCACCAAGTGAGTGAGTTGAGTGCTCTGGTAAGCGAGTCTCCGCACGAACGTGACTCGGTTATCGAGAGGAAAAGCAGCGGCAGTTTGATACGGAGTTATGATACGGGTCAAGGTCGCGCGAGTCGCGGGGAAAGAGGGGAGGGGGGGGGGCGAGGGATCGAGATGATTTCCGCTCGAAAGATACGCGAGATAAAACGAGAGTTTTCCAGAAGACAGGTGGGCGGTCGCGAAATGTCGACCGCGCGTTTCTGAGCGCGGCGTGGACAAAGCGCGCGGACAAATCGCGAACAATTCTCGATAGAACTCGCTGAGTGGTACACTCGCACGATGAATCTGCAAACATTGTGAAATTCGCAGAACAATCTCACTGCTGGTTTATGAAGGAGAGAATTCGACAAATACTTCCGGCGAACGGAAACGCAAAGCAAAATTATCGCTTCTCCTGTACACTCCTCTCGTTTGACTTTGTAACCCTTCTGTTTATTCCACAATACAGTCAGTGTGTTGAATTAACCCTAATACGCGCGATTGGATCATTCGTGTCCTGCACATTTTTTTTTTTTTCGAAAAATTAAGAGCATCGAACAATTAGATTAATATTCGTATAATATTTTTTAAATACACAACTTTTTTATAAATACTTTCTAAATATGTTAAGGTACATGCAAGATTAACATAATTTTTATTTATTAAAATGATGGAAATTAATCCGGAACATGAATAACTATTGTGTGTA
>Ga0157364_1006862_pt1 | contig 11744 bp, 8 predicted proteins | sample AttsexASBM2_FD_111476 | JGI IMG/M metagenome (GOLD analysis project Ga0157364, IMG submission 111476) | Fungus gardens microbial communities from leaf cutter ant in Ribeirão Preto, State of São Paulo, Brazil - Atta sexdens ASBM2 | ecosystem: Host-associated > Fungi > Mycelium > Unclassified ...
AATCCTAGTTGAGATAACTAGAATTCTGATTGATATAATTACTCTTGTAAAAAAAAATAAGAATTTTAGTAGATTTTATCAGAAATATCGCATCAACCAGATTCGGTTATCTCAACTAGAATTCTAATAAATTTAACAAAAAGATTCTGATTCGTTCGTTTTCAACCAAAAATATTTTTCAGTGTAAAAATGAGAAAAAATGAAGAGTAACTTAAACTGAGAATTAAAATTCATCAACAGTGATGGAAACAGGTATTAAAAACATAAAAAAGTTACGTTATACGTTTTTTAAACATGCATGTCGAAAAGACATCTAAAAGACATAATGAAGATGTCCTGTGGACGTACATATTATCTGGATACGTTCCTAAAATTCTTTAGTTTTTATTAGATTTTTTTTCAGACCTTAATGAAATGCTAAAATGATTTTTCATCATCCAAGGTCATGAAGTGTAATGAAAATCGGGCGATATTCCAGCAGGGGTATCACTGAGTATAATTTGCGCCGAAGTGTACGGCCTCTATAGCTTTTTACGCGGCACGATTTATGAAGACTTCAGCACGATGGGTGGCGACTGGGCGCGAAGCGGCCCTCAAAATTGATTAATGAACGAGGCAGCCGATCGATTCGATTAAACCAGTGTAAACGAAAGGGGCGACCGATAAATATCTGCCGATATAAACGTCGACGTTGCGTCGTGACTTTTCCATAAATCAAAACCTGGCCGCGTATGTGCCGCGTAAACGTGCCAACGTGCCCAACAATAACAATCCCTGTAGCTAGATCGGGTACAACCACGATAATTGACGTGTACGCGTAACACAATCGTTGAAAAAAAAAAAAAAAGATCGTCGCTTGCGTATCGCATGTTATTACGTCCTATAATATTAAGCGTCGTCTAATTAACCATAAATTACAAAGGCCGTCACTCGTCAAAAATAAATACTTCTGGAATATAACATGAACGAAATAATTGTATATTAAATCACTTGCATAAAATTGAGAAATTCATCATTAATGTCTATCGTTAACCTAATAGTTAATTAATAATTATATAACGCGTGAAGAGTGAATAAAATCGAAATAATTTGCGCGATAGTGATTTTATAGCTGATATGCTTTATTTGAAAGTTATAATCTCATAAATTGCGCGCTTAAATATTAGTATAGATTCAAGAAAAGTAAGTAATCGCGCAATACGTGCAATTTTCTTAACGTAAAATATTCGCATAACTCGGAGATAAATGATATATATATGCGTATAAGGAGTTATACATCCATTTATATATACATGTACAACAGACATTCTATATAGAACGAATAAGTGAGTGAACAAGAAGAAGAAAGAAAAAGAGAGAGAGGATATGCGAGTATATCTGCGTAGTAAGGCTGCCACTGACAGCCCTGTCTTCACAGGCAAATTTCACTTTTTGTCAACGAACGGATCGTTTGAAAGGAACGAATATTGGATTCGGTTATTACTTCTTCGACCTTCGTCCGATTCTATACCTCTTCGCGATCTATCTCCGCGTAACAAACTATACTGCACAAAATCGATATTCCGCGATCGCGTATACATATATACATAAAATCATTTCCTTTATCACGAGAAATATTTATAATATAAACTTATCATATTTTAAATTTATAATAAAAATCCTTGATATAAATATATATTATATTCCTAAAAAAAAAATATTATTCTACAAAAAGAATGGTTTTGCTAAAGTATATAAAAATTTAACTAGATATAGATCTGAAAATTATTTTGTTGGACCATCAAAATAATTGTGTAGGAACGGTCGAGCTGGTTGCTAAAATGTCAAAACTGTTTGCAGCATCATCATACTCGAATTTCCTGCATAATTATTTTGATGGTTCAACAAAATTATTTTCAAATCTATATTTATCAAAATTTTTAGATTTTTTTAGCAAAATCGTTTTTTTCATAATAAATAAAAAAATGTGAGAGTCATTATTGAGAGAACAATCTTCTTTCAAATAACGAAAAAAAACGGAGCATAAGTTAAAATTTAATAAAAAAAAATCAATAGTACGAAATATTGCACGCCATAACAATACACTCCGTAAATTTTTCGATACAGAAGATATATATATATATATATATAATAAAGCAGAAATGCGAAACGTAGAAAAAGAAAGTGGAAAATATGTTAACTATGATGGTATATGGCTATTTATTTCGGTGCGCGTAACTCGATTAATTACATTTTGTTATTTATTGAAAAATACACAGATGGCCGATGTAATTGTGAATCGTATGTATAAAGCATAAGTTTATTCATTTGTCGACTTTAATATGTAACGCGCGATATAATGCACTATGTTATAAATTTTCGCTACAATTATGTTTACGTTAACAGCGTGTAGTCGAAAAGAGCACGAATAGAGCGTGACATAGGTATATGAGTTTTGTAATGGAATTTAGTTGAGTTTATTACACGCAGCTCGCCGGGTTGTTTCAAAATCAGTGTCTATTAATATGACTGCACATACAGTATCGTGTTGAATTTCAAAACAAATATTCTCGCCCAATGCAACATGTGATTTAACAATTTCTCGCCCACTAATCTGATCTGCTTATTTGAAAACAGTCATTTATTAAATTTAATTAAACTCATTAATGTGAACAATAAAAGATTATTGTAAAAGCTAAATTATAATAGTTAATTTCTCATAATTTATTACAATGAATATTTTATAATGTTTGATGAAGAAGGGGAACTATATTATATATCTATAAAATATATCTATCTATGCTACACAAAAAAATTATTCAACAACTAAAATTATTTTAACAACTGCCACTTTATTCTTGTATACCAAAGAAATAAGTAGAGGAAAGATTCATTACATTTATAGCAATCTGGTTAAAACAAGTAGAACCAGTTAAATTCCATTATTATTCTTGATAAATTGCCAATTCCGTTCGGGCCGCACCTTTCGAAATTTTATGATTGATATCAGACTTCGAAAAAAAGGAAAAAAATGAAAAAAACGCAATGATGTGAGACGAAAACAGATTAGCTAATATCATAACGGAGTTCCTTACTTTATTACCATCACGAGATAAATGGTACGATAAGCAGGTTGAGGTTGAAAGAAGAAAGAACGTAGTTTCTTTGGTGATTTATTATAGGAACTTATAGTGTTATGTGATGTAATGTAGCTTATTAAATATATTAATTAATTATGTTGTTCAAATTGCAAGCTTCGATTCTTCCTTTCTCCTTCTCCTCCACATCATCGATGAAATTGTAGTATACTCTACACTCAAATAAGGATACTGAGATCTAACGTAGATCAACATCGACTAATCTCAAATTACAATCCGTCTATTAAAAATAATTGAGCTTAGATTAAATATAGCTTAATCGTAAACTTAATTGTCGTAAAATATTGATTTGATTTTGGAAGTGTCTACACGAAAAAACGGTTTTGAAGTATATAAAAATTTCATTAGATCTAATAATAAATTTTGTACCACTAATGTATTAAACAATTATGTAGAACGTTCAAACTGGTTGATAGAATATTAAAACTTTTTATAGCATTGCTCATCATATTTGAACTCCTTACAAAGTTATTTTTAAATCTGTATCATATACATATATATATATATATATATATATATATATCTAAATTTTTAGATTTAGATTTACTTTAACAAAATCGCTTTTTCCGTGTAAATTAAGAAATGTTATCAAAAAGATCTTTACAAATTCGAATTAAATATCTATAACATCTTTTAAGTTCTTATCACTTTCGATTAAGTTAATTTGACACGTACATTGTACTCTATAATGTTTACACATTAACAATAATTCTAAGAGTGCTACAAAAAGACTATCTACAAAAATCTACTGTTTTTCCCTCAATAGAAATTATATAATGTCGCATAATATGGCGTGCACTGTCATCCCGTTCATCTCATCGTTACCACTTCTAAGCGGACAACAGCGGAATTGTCCGGAATCGACAACGGTATACAAGAAACTCCATCATTTTAATGTTAGTTCGACGACGCGTTATGACGACGGGACGGTCAACAACCACGTGGGAGTGAGGCAGTAGGAGTAGCGAAAGGTATGTAGGTGGTGAATAGTCGAAGTAGCATAAGGGAGAGTCAAAGGGAGGGACGGTTCGACGGCAGAGCGGCAGCGAGGTGTTAGTTTCCTGGTCGGATATTAGCTGTCACACGGCTCACTGGACAGGACACACCAGACGTATACACAGAGAGGACACGGTGTAAAGGTAGCACCAACGCTCTAAGTACGCCGGACAAGTCCGGCATTGGAAGCTTGCCACATTTATGTATAGAAAAATCTGATCGCGTGCGCCGACGAGAAATCGGATCACTCGTGGCATTTCGACGGGGTTTTCTTGCAGATGATATAAACCAGGAGCCTATCGCCGAGTTACCGTCCTTTCCACGTCGCACATTCCCGCGTTCTCATTCCTTCTTACGGAAGAGAAAATGAATCTGCAAGAATGTCAGATTGATCGGCTGATATAAGCAAGAAACTTCACCAAAACATGCTGAGATACCCGAGACATAAATAACAACGGGGGATACGTAGTCTCGTCGTAACATTCTTTCCTGAAGCTTTTCTCTTACGGACATTCTCATCGACGCGATTATCTCGCTAGAGATTTCGCTGTTACATCACATGTCTGACGCCAATAAGGGATTATACAATAATCGATTTCGTGGTCAACTTGAAATGATGAAGATTGTGAAACTATATATCGACATCTTCCAGATTTGGTATTTTGTATATAATAAACTATGAAATCTATTTAATATCTATTTAATATTTTTTTATTATTGGATCATTTTATAATTACTTTATATAATTTTTTCGTATACTTTCTATAATCTATCATTTTTAACGTACAGTCATTGGTAATAGATTATAATTTAATTATATCAATGAATTCATAATTAATATTTGCATGACGATCCATTCCGCTGTAATTGGCAATCAGTTTTCCGGAATTAGCGGACGGTCGATATTCCATGGTAGAGAGAGGTACAAAGCGCCGATTTTCTTTACACATTAAATCGTAATGAATGTCATTTCCATTCTGAAAATGGAACATATCGAGTTTTTACTTCCACTGACTTATATCACCGTTTCATTCGACGTTGCTCTCACATAAACATATTAATTATTCGAAAAACGCTGAAAGAGGCAATTTGTCCTCTGTCGTGTAATTGCGATACAATTTATAATGGGGATCGATGGCGAACACAAGCGAGAGCCATAAGCCAAGTAGCCATGTTGCACCCCCAACTCTCTCGCTCGCAAAGCAAGCAACTGAAGCAAGCAAGCAAGCAAGCAAGCAAGCAAGCAAGCAAGCAAGCAAGCAAGCAGCGCTCAAAGTGTCTTCCAATTTAACGGGCGGCCGGGATGGCTTGATGAGCGCGTATCCAGAGTATCGCTGATCCGCTACCGAATATCTCCATATACGTGTAAACCTGTGGCCTATGTTGTAGTCAAGGTGCGGCATACGTGATGCAATGCAGCCCAGATCGTCACCGGAATACCAAACTACCAGCCCTTTCCTCCCTCTTCCCCATAGCCTTTACCATCCATACTCGGCGCACGAAATCGTCGTCTTCCTCACCCATCCTTTTCTCCCCCTTCCCGCCCTGCGACGAGGAAGGCGCGTCCAAACGGAGCTCTCACATCATTCTCATGTTGAGGCGCGTGCGTGTATCTACTCATCCCCCGTATACACGTCGTACGCTTATGTACGGCGAAACTTATTGCCGCTCGCACACGGGAGTTTACATCCTGAATTTACAAAATGCAACTTCAATATCAATACTAGAATCTAGAGTCGCGTCACGCTTTCTACGGAATTACAGGTTTTACAGTTCCTGTTTTTTTTTTCTTCCCTCAGGGAGAGGAAGGGGGGAGGGGGGGGAAGAGAGACTGACCCGAGAAGCTTGACACATATTCTCGTTTTGAGTTCGGGATAAATTTCTGCTACTACTCCGTGAATATACACTATGTCTTGAAATGCGAGAATGAGATTTAGAATCAGATACCTCCATGACCTCGGAGTTGACTGTGTTAAATCCGTCTCTATTCCATTTTGGCCTCGACGTACGCAAATATAGTTATATGCATATGCGGCACAAATACAGATTACGTAACGTTAACGTAACGAAAGCAGCTACTTAGAACGAAAAGCGGCTATGCGTAAGTGCTTAGAGTACAGTATTATGATAAGATTCTCTGCTTGTCGAAAGAGGATCACGATGAGATTTGATAATACCTTACCGTAAAATCGTGTCTGACATATGCATTTGCTTAATCCATTATTTATCATAGAAATTCATCATTTTTGACCTGACATGATTCGATTATTAAAATCAGTAATATGATTCAATCAGAATATGATATTTATCAAATAACAATATCTTAATACAGAATAGGAGCGTGTTTCATCTGAAAGGAGTAAAATATCTTATAATGCGCGCGTTATAATTGAAGATACACGGAAAGTTTACTGAAGTATTTAAAAATTTAACTAGATACACACAGATTTGAAAATAATTTTACTTGAACCAAGATATTTATATAGAACGTTTAATTAGTTAAATTAGTGGCTGAAATGTTAAAACTTTTTGCATCATTAATGTTTAAGCTTCTACATAATTATTTTGTCCAACAAAATTATTTTCAGATATATCTAGCTAAATTTTTAAGGACTTTAACAAATAATTCTTTCATTATAGGAATTAGAAAAATTTTTATTTTGTAGCAAAGAATTTTGAAAATCATATAAAATCGAGAAGAGAAGCAAATTAAAATGGATGGAACGAATAATAAATTTTACAGACAAAAATGTTATTTTAATCTTTTAGAAAGAGCAGTAATTGCTTTTACAATAATTGCTTAACGGTAACCCGTAACGGCGTTGCAGACATTACAGCGGCAAACCATTGAACCTCTGACATTCGTGAATATGTTCCTGATTATCTGGAATGTCATTGATTATCTGGCAGGTCGCCATTATACTGGTAGAAGTAATACTTCTACTGGTGTTTCTCGCAGACTGCTTTCATATAATTCTAGAGGAAGAAATCCAATAAGATCAGATTTACAAAGCTCTCTAATACGAAATAAAGACACACTTTTCCACTTTTGCGAATCGTTCTCTGTTTTAAAATGATTATCAGGAACTTTCCTTTATAACTTTGTTTTCATATTATTCCAGAATACTCTATATTCTAAATTGTATTATCGTATCGTTATTCTTTTCAAATACCTTTTCCATCTTACTGTCTACACATATCTTGTGCCAAGTTTTATCCTTTTTATTTGTGCCTTTCGTATTGTCCACCGGTTTTCTTTATTAATGAATAAGATAACGTCGTTTCTCCTCAGAATGATTTAATTTTTGTCTCAATTCGCCGTCATGAAGACCTAAAAGAATTACGGTTTGTCGCGTTTAAAAGAAAGCTGAGTCCTCAAAATCGTTTCGGGATTGGATATCATCGAGTAGAGTCACGAATGTCCCGCATCGTCCGATCCGAATTTTTGAAGGACGAAAAGATGAGATTTTGCCAACTCGACGAAATCTATGTCTCGACAAGAAATGTCAGAATTACTCGCTCTAGGATTGGTTATTGCTGTGCACTGACAGGGATATTTACCAGAGCACGCGTGGCCCACATTTGAATGCATCCGCATCGAGCACATTTGAGTCTGCTGTTAATTAAGTTACTGACACGAGACTGCCTGTTCCTAAACTATTATCAGTAACTGTTATCAGTTAATAACGTGCATAGTCCACAAAACTTTAATCTAAACATCTCAAAGCATTCTGTCTGTGTATGTATTATATGTTGTAATTCGAGCGAATTTGAAAATAAAATTTCCGAAAATTTGAACCCCTAAGAATGAGCTAACAGAGAGAATGCGAAAGAATTTGTTTTTCGTGTTTGTACGCACATTATTTTCATTCCGTGCATTCTCATCGATCTGTCGCATCGTCCAGCGTGCTGATCGAAAGGATCAGCGCGCTCGGATTTTTACAGAAATAAATGAACTTCGGTTGGAGGACGTGCTGACAGAGGCGTTGCCACCGCCGTGGGTTAGCGTTAGCAGAGTGAAACGGGTCTAAAATACACGAGCGTACGAGAACGTTGCGGATATAAGCAAGCCGTAACGGTTACCAACCTACCCGTTCAGGGGCTACCTATCTATCCTACATACCAAAGAGAGAAAGAGAGGGAGAGCTCCACGGTCTGGAGTAAGGGATGGTCGGCGGTGAGCTCGAAGGTTGCAGAGATGACTACGGGGTTGGGGTTGGACGTGATCTTTCATAGCTGCTTGATTGGCCCAGCACGCGAGCAAATGTATTGTCCTGGCTGCGAACGTCGACGGCTCGTCTCGAGATGGCAAAATATTTAAGGCCACGTTAAACTGGCAACAATAAAAGGAGACACGTTGATGAAATCAAGATCGCAGGAAAGTTGTGCGCCAAGCCGTCCCTGCACGTTCACGCTTTGCTCGAGAGAAGCGCCACGGAGGAGATCGGAAGGCAAAAAAGGAGACGGCTAGAACAGCCGAGTTAGCTTCCATGTCGTTATGTCCAATAACTAATAAGGCAATGTAGAGATAAGGCGATGCCGTAATTGTTGCAAAATTGCGTTGGACGTGGATCAAATAGCCTATGTGAAAAACATGTACAAAAGCTAGTTGCTGTAATGTAAGCTCGTACAGAAAATTTATATCCTTAAAAAGATCAAGAAGCAAATTGTAGTGACAATAATTATAAATATCGTAACTATATGGAAAGAATGATTTTACTGAAATATATATAAAAATATGTAAAAATTTAGATATAGATTTGAAAATAATTTTGTTGAATCTTCAAATTAATTAATTAATTACGTAGTAAACTCAAGCATGATGAACAACGCTGCAAAAAATTTCTAGCAACCAATTTGAGCGTTCCACATAATTATTTTGAGAATCCAACAAAATTATTTTCAGGTCTGTATCTGTAACAACCAAATTTTAGATATTTTAACAAAATTATCCTTTCCAATGTACAATTACGATAAATTACAAATGTCCACACATAATTACTGTTACCAGATTTAAATACTACCTTAATTTATATATTTAATATTTAAATAGACATACTATTGTGTGTTTGTGTGTGTGTGTGTGTGTGTGTGTGTGTGTGTGTGTGTGTGTGTGTGTGTGTGTGTGTATATATATGTTTTATATCACATGTTTAATTAATATACCTTTGAAGAACGTCTTTATTTACATGTTAACGATACGTGACGCTGACAAGCAACAAGACTTAGGAAGCAACTTGGCTCCAATATTCGAGAAGATTGTTCTGTTCGACATAACTCTCCCGTCTTTCCGACCTCTCGAAAATTACAAGTAATCACCCCGAGTTCGGAACGTACGATCGACAAGTGAGCCGTGCGAATATCATCCGGTATCACGAAATACCTGGTCGCCGCGGATTACATCGGAGACATTGAGAACGAGAAAAGGTAGGGAAGAGTGAACAGTGAGACTTCCCAAGAAGAAACGACTGGAGTCATGACTCCGGTCGTAAATATTAGGCGTCCTACCGTTGATTGGGGTGTGAATCTTCAGCGCAGCGTGATATGTCTAAGAGTATATACATGTTCACCGTTAAATGCGTATACACACACACACGCGCGCGCGCAAGAGTTAAGCTATAAGCTATATTAAGCTATTTATTTGTTCCAACAAACATATCGATCGACATCGTATCTTCATCTTAATTGATTCAGAAGGATCGAAATATCTTCAAGGCTTCAAGACATTTCAATTCTCATGAATCCTTAACGCTCTTTCTTATATCTCTTCATTCGCCCCAAGCGTTACAACACTCTTCCGCGTACTATCTCTCCTGACCTCTTTGATACACTTCGACCAAACGATCGCCAAGAAAGTGCACGAGAACAGGAACCGTCTTTTTAGTCTGATCCCTAAACTTTTATTTCTTAAAGAAACCGAAGGAAGAGTTTAAGTTGCCGTAAAATCGAAAGGAACGGGTCAAGGAATGTCGCATTACGAATCTGCGATTCAGTAGGAAATCCCAAGGGCAACATCGTCTACAAAGAGAGATAACAAATAAGAGAGACAAAGGAAGTAAGAGCACAAATAGTAAGAAATTACGTATTAATTATATTTTTTATATAAATGTATCTCACATATATACATAAATGTATATCACAGCCTTTCCGCAACTTATATATATATATATATATATATATTCTTTAATTTTAAATTAATAATAAATTTAAATTAATAATTCTAGTAATATTAGTTTTATTCTATATAAAGAGATTATATATTTCTTTTACTGTAGAAACCAATGTCACCATTTTAGTGAATATTGAAAAATTTATTTCTTTTTATTACGTGGAAACAGCTTATTTTGTTGAAATTATATTCAATAAATCTAATAATTTAACATTAAAAAATTTAATTTTAAATAAGTTTGCGATAACGCAAGTAACTGCACGTGAAATAATAACAAGCAATTATAAGTATAACACGCAGAAAAAAAGCAACGATTAAAATAGGGATATTTTTTATTACATGGAAACAGCTTATTTTGTTGAAATTATATTCAATAAATATAATAATTTAACGTTAAAAAATTTAATTTTAAATAAGTTTGCGATAGCGCAAGTAACTGCACGTGAAATAATAACAAGCAATTATAAATATAACACGCAGAAAAAAGCAACGATTATAAAATAGGGATTTTTTATTTCTTTTCATTACGAAAAATAATTTATTTCATCAGAACCATATTCAACAAATCTAATAATAATTTAACGTTAAAAATTTCAATTTTAAATAAGTTTGCGATAACGCGCGTGTAATTGCACGTGCAATAATTATAAATAATTATAAGGAACGTGTTAAAAATATTAAAACGTAGATGTTTTTATCAAATAAAATTTATCATCATTACATCGCGCATAACTTGCCTTGTTATCCCGAAACGGATGTAATTCATTTCAATCGACCGAACTGCCCGCACTCTTAACAGCGCATCAACCGGCTCTCAGGACGTGGGGAGAGACTTCTCAAAAACGCTTAGTTATTTTCTCGTTGCTGACATTTTATTTCCATTGGTTGTCCACCAGTTTATGGTACGTGCGCGAGTGTGTATGATGCCGAGAGATCGACGGGAAATTTAAGCAGTTTCTCCTCAACGGTGCAAACCTAATGACGTACGTGCTTGTTCGCTCGGCCCTCTCCCGGTTACCTACTCCTTCCCCATTTAACCCCCAACCACGAACCCTCCTCTCCTTCGACATCCACCCTTTCCTGTCCTCCCTACCTCTCCCCATCGCGAACCCTTCTAAAACCTCCCTGCAACTGCAGAACTTAACACGCGTACCTAGTTTCGCAAGCGTAACAAGAAGTAACAGCTGCAGCGAGTCCGTGGCAGCCACCGACGATATATCCGAGAGATCGAGCAGACGAAAGTAATTATGTGGAATACATCGAACGCAATCTCCGTTCCCGGTGCCCGTGCCGCGAACGCGCCCATTCACCCATCCAGAATTCTTGCGTATACGAAGGAAGTTTTGATTTATCGTTTCCTCGAGCGTAGCCTGTTCTTCTTTTGACACAATAGCTAAAATGAACCGTGCCTCTTGGCCGACATGCATACACGCGCGCGCGTG
>Ga0157364_1006863_pt1 | contig 11744 bp, 7 predicted proteins | sample AttsexASBM2_FD_111476 | JGI IMG/M metagenome (GOLD analysis project Ga0157364, IMG submission 111476) | Fungus gardens microbial communities from leaf cutter ant in Ribeirão Preto, State of São Paulo, Brazil - Atta sexdens ASBM2 | ecosystem: Host-associated > Fungi > Mycelium > Unclassified ...
ATAGACTATTAGCCCAGTATATATAAGATAGATACTTTGTACTTATAACTCTATTAAGTTCTCTTATATTAACTTAATACAAGGTTCTTTTCTCTATAAGTCTTGAATTATAACAATACTATGAGGAATCTGTGTTAAGATTGCCTTCTCATATCTAGAGCATGGTCTCAGCATGTTCCATAGGGTTGAGAGTTTGTTCTTTATGATGTAATGATCAGCTATGCTATAGCTTGTATCAGTTAGTGTTACATGTAGTAAATACTATTTTCTTATTGTTTTCTTACCTTCTTCTTATATATTGTACATTCTTCTCAAGGACAATAAATATATATAGTTGTAGATACAATCCTATATCTTTACACTTTACCAATTGATTCTTTTCTATCTCTCAACTTAAGTCTTTGCCTAAGTTGCAACCTGAGCCAAGCCTAAGGTCATAACAATCTGAATTTTCCTCTCATATTACTTAGTATTTAAATACTAGTAGATATCTTGTAATTTTCAGTCTAATAATCAAATATCATTAATATTAAACTCTAGTATTACAGCAATATACTTGTCTTGTTAGAACTTCATTCTTCTAAAGTTATAACACTATGGCAGACAGATAGTACAACATGTTACAACTTAAACCTCAAAGTGTTAAGGTATATACATTAGGTCAGTGATTTATAATATCATTGTTTTGAAATATTCTATGCTTTTCTTCTATATTATGTGATCATGTGACAGTGACAGTGACATATATAACTGACTTATGAAATCTGTCATATCTTGTTATGGTATATGATAACTATAATATCATACTTAACTCTAATCTTAAATTACCAAATAAGAAAATAAATAAAAAGAAAAATAAGAAAGGAAAATAAAATAAATAAAGTCCACTATTTTCAACTTTAATACAACATATAAGCTGAAGCCAGTTAACATCCATTTTCTAGATGAAATTCCAGACAAGGCTATCATAGAGTGAGCTCCATTTTTCAAGGAAGAACTTATCAATGCTATTGAAAAGTGCAACAATTTGTCAGCTCCTGGTCCTGATAAATTAACATGGAGTCATATCAAGACAATCATCAAAAGAAAAGAGTGCATCAGTAAATTCATTGATATCACTAATGCCTGTATAGATTTGGGACACTGGCCATCTCATTTCAAGACATCAATGACAGTTGTTATTCCCAAACCTAACAAGACATCTTATGACTCACCCAAGTCATTTTGCCCTATTGTTCTTCTTAACACAATAGGAAAACTCTTTGAGAAAATGATTGGAGAAGGTCTTCAATTCCACATGATTTCCAATAATTTTATCCATTCTTGTCAACTTGCAGGTCTCAAACAAAGATCTATCACAGATACAGGGGTTGCTCTTACTCACATTATTTAATTGGAATGGGTTAAAAACCTCACTATGAGTATACTAGCATTTGACATCACCCAATTCTTTCCTTCCCTTAACTATCAGCTACTCTCTCTTATCATAGATAAGGTGGGACTTGACCATAAAATCTCAACTTTCTTCAAAAATTATTTAGTAGGAAGAAAAACAAAATATCTTTGAAACAATTTCATATCTCCTCTCTTTTGTGTAAACATTGGTGTTGGTCAAGGATCTATACTTTCTCTAATTTTCTTTGCCCTTTATTTATCTTCTATTTTTCATTCTTTGGAAAATTGCTTAAAAATCTTGAAAATACCCATCTCTATCATTTCTTAAAACAAATCTATATCACATTCTAATGCAAATATTTTTTGTAGCTATAATGTAATATCTTTTCTGCTTATGAGATGTGGTCTTTTTGTAGAGCACAGAAAAGCTGATATTTTCCACTTTTCTAGGTCTCAAGGAGCATTCAATCCTCCTTCTCTTGACTTATCTGCCTTATGGGGTCCTATTCTACTCCCAAAAAATACATGGTGATATCTTGGTTTCATTTTTGACCAAAAGCTCACATTTAGAAGTCATATAGATTTCTATGCCAACAAGGCAATTTCCACAGTCAAGTGTATGAAAATGCTGGGAAATTCATTGAGAGATATCAACTCTCTTCAAAAAAGAAGACTTTATAGGTGTTACACTCTACATATAGCCCTCTACAGGTTTCTGTTGTAGTACTACAACAAAGCTCTAACATATTGTTATCTCAACATACTACGAAAGATACAATGAAGAGCTACACTTTGGATATCAGGCACATTTCAGACTTCTTCTACACTAGGAATCAAAGCCATATTTGGAATCATTCTTATACATCTTTACTTGAAAAAACTCTATGGAAGATTCTTGCTACAAGAATCATCTCTCCCATCCAATTATATCATCAGTAGCATTCTCAGCTCTAGTAGGTCACAAGAATAAAGTCATCATAACACATCCATTGATTACCTTACACCCAAACAAAGACTTCACTTGAAATCTCTGCTTATCAATATGAATAACAAGTATAACAAATTTTCTCCTTTGTTTTATTTTTTCAATGAGGAATTTAAACCAGGAAACCATTTTATAGATTTATTTTCAAATTATTTTTCTTTCCATTCTTATTCTCCAAACGTCAAAAAACATATTGAAAAATTGGATGACAAAGCATTCAGGGCATTATCTAATCCCTCCTCAATAATTGTTATTTCTGATACTGGTATCAAGAATTACATTGCTATATCAATTTCACATATACATTCTTTCAATAAACCTGTCATCAAAACAATACACAGAGCAGTCAATGTTACAACAACTAAAGCTGAATTATTTGCTATCCAATGTGGTATAAATCAAGCAATTGATATTGCTAACATCAATCATATAGTCATCATTACAGACTCCCTACATGCTACTAGAAGGATCTTTGACTTCTCATTGCATCCATACCAAATTCACTCTGTTGTGATATCTCAGAAACTTAGAGAGTTCTTTTTAAAGGATGTTAGCAATCATATTAAATTCTGGAATTGCCCCAGTAAACAAAAGTGGCTATTACACTATTTAGTAGACAAAGACTCCAAAAACATGGTTCCCACATCTTCATTTCCATGCAAATCATCCTGGGATTTTTGTAGAAAAAAAAAGTGTGACTTGATCCTCTCACTGTCAGAAGTTGAAAGTGGTGGACTTCATTTATTCTTCTTTTCTTTTCCATTTTCATTCTTCTTTTGATTTATATTTCTTTTTTTCTATTCTTAGAAGTCAGAAGAGGGATAGAGTGACAGTCACATTACATGACATGGTCACAGTGATGATCACAAGTCACATGACTCATGGAAGGATGTAGAAGGTTCAGAAAGGGTGACATCATAACATGTGTTTTACACATGTTAACCTTAAGGCAAACATATGGCTGTTTAGGGTAGGCTAGAAGTAGTTAGCACAGACCATGAGGTTTTGGTATATAAGGTAGACAATCCTGTACAGAGCTCTCCATCAAGTTCTCTTGTGTAAACCTTATATAAGGTTCTTCCTTTGGCCAACTCTAAGGTCTTAAGTTCATAACACTCATAATGGAGAATGCTTTTTCAAGCAGCAGATTCTAAAGGGAGAAATTTCCTAGACTTATTAGGTGACGATCTAAATCCTATTGAGCTGTCAAGCATCAAAGACAGTTCTTAGTTACAACACTTTGGACATTCAAACTTGTTGTGTACTCAAGCTACAAGAGCCATCATCAATCATGCTCCTATAGGGGTATACTAACTAAAATTCTTTCCTAGGGAAGATTTCTCATGCCCATGTGGCACATATCTGATTGAAACAAGACAACACATTCTATACGAATGTAAAAGGTTTAACAAATATTAGAACTCAAGAAGAGATATAGTTGTTCACTTTATGTTATTTCTTCAATTTAACCCCAGTGCCTTTTCTTTTGAATAGTCACTCTCTATCAGTCATACACTCAGTATTGCTAAATAGGTTCAATTTCTCCTTATTTATTTATCTTTCCTTTTAACTTTCTTTTATTCTCTTTTCTCTTCCTTTTTCTGTTCATGTTGTTTCAGTCTGAATGTACAAAGTTACAATGTAGCTTCCACAGTCTGCCCTCGTGCTCCATGTAATAAATTGTTGATATAATATATATAAGCTGAAGCCAAGATTATTCACAAAGTCTGTAACTTTTTGTTTTTTATGCAAGCTCTTATGCTTAGTACAAAATAAAAAACTGTAAACTTTCATCTTCAAGTGTGAACTATGCCTAACATAGTATTAGATAAAGAACATGCCCAGAAGAGAAAACTGTTAGAGTTGCAAACTATGAACTCTATTTTATTTTCTCATTTTCTTTGCCCTTTTAGTTTCTTTTCCAGTTTATTTTATTTTTTGCTTAGGGTTAGGGTTTTAGTGTGATGTCACTGTCACTGTCACAAATATCACATGATCATGTGACATGGATAAAGTCATAGAAGGTTCTGAAACAAATAATGTCATATAGTATAGCTATTATATATTAAGTTTACCTATTCTGAAGATATACTTCTGTAGCAGTGTTGTTATTATAACATCTCAGAGACAAGCCTATCTTCCATGATGGCTATCCTTCTTGTAACATATCTCTGCAGCAGTAATTCAACAATCTAGATATCTAGTCTTCCATGATGGAAATATTTCTATCAAACTTGGTCTTCCATAACAGAGTTCTCTTATCTGACCTCTATCAGTGTCTCACTACTGAAACCTCTGCTCAGAGCAATATACTAAAACTCTAAGCATTTCCTATATCTCCAACTTGTATATAAGACTAGTAGTTACACTATAATTTACTAGTCTAATAATTAACAAAAATAACTCTTATTGAGCTCAATCTCTAGTGTTCAATAGCAATATACCAAATCAGTACTCACTTTCATCTTGGACTTCATCCACTCATCTAAATTTGTGATCATATAGCAGACAGATAGCACAGCACATAAGCTGAAGTTAAGGTTGTTTTAACAAGTCCATATCACTAAGCTCATTGCATGGAGTTTCCATACTTTATATATTTCTAAGCCAATTCTATGGACTTTTCCCTTGGTGTGAACTATGCCTGATAATGGCAACAACATGTTGGTTTTATAGAAAGCATATGTACTTTAGGGTAGGGTAGTTGTAGTGTACATACAGACTATGGTCTGTAGTATATAAGGACTCTATCAAGTTCTTTTATGTTACTCAATACAAAAGTTGTCTTCTGCTCTTGTACAAGAACTTAAGTCATAACAAAAATCATTTGTAGAAAAATTACAGAAGATATTGGAAAAGATGTAGGAACTTTATTTCTAATATATAGGTATAGATTCTGGATAACCTTGACTTCAGCAGATATATTATATCTTTGTATATCACAGTAGTCATGTTTAGAAAGAGTGTATTTATAGAAGTTGAACATGAAGGAAGTCAGGGTTCTGAGCATAAGTACTCAGAACAATACACTACTATTACATACTATCTGACATCTACACTCTTTTCATCCTCTTCTAGTGTAGATCACACTATATTCCAATTATTCATCAACCCAAGGACTAGATCCTGCATTTCTTATAAATCTTATAGAGTTCTAAATGACAACTCAGAGTATGTACAATAGTAGAATATTATTAGATTAATACTTCTATATTTAAGAATGTTAGCCACCATGTTCTTCAGTCTAATAATTAACTTGGACTTGTGTTACACTTATCTTAATTCCTTCTGAGCTCCTATCATTCAAAATCATGACCATGTGACAAATAGACTAGGCACAATGTTATCCATTAAAGCTAAGGTTATTATCTGCATAATATCACTTCTAGTCCCTTCTGTTTCTTAAAATTGCTAAGTTTACTCTTCCATTCTGCCTTCTATGCTACATTTATAGATACCCTTAGTGATTGTGAATTGCTCCAAACAACTATACTAGTTGATTTTCAAGATGAGGAACTACAAAGTATCTATATATCTTAAATACCAGTACTCAATAACTAAGACTTGTAATGACCTTAAGCTTGAGCTCAGGTTGCAACTAAGGCAAAGGCTTGAGAAGGATAAGGGAAGATATGAATTGGTAAAGCGTAAGGATACAAGAGTGTATCTATGCTATATATACAACTAAAAGAGATAACACGACGAGTCCATGAGGATCATTACATGAGGAAACAGCAAAGAGAAAACGAGGAATAGGTTAGGACATTGCTCCTGCCACATGAGGTGCTGACTGATACTACTACGGTGCAGCTGATCGTTATCGTCATACCCTTTGCCCATGTTCATATTGACTCCAGGAGGCATCGATCATAACAAGACTATATCTAAGGATCAAAGATAGGTAACTATTCTGGGTATACTAAAGTCCTCAGAAATGGAGTCCAAAGTTCCATAGAGATTATTAGAAAACCATATGATCAGTTATGGAGTGATTAGACATAAAATAGAACCAGATAGTTTTATACTGGAAGAGTATGAGACTAAAAAGGAAGATATCCTCTTTTACAGATGTTTTGAGTGGATTGTATATTAGGAAAGTGTTATCTGTGATGGAGTCAGATGGATTGGATGTGTTTGGATAGATATATAATATATAGGTAGTATTTGTAATTATATTTTCAAGTAAAAGGCTTATACTATAGGTTTATTGTGATCTTTTCATACTATTAGAGTTGTAAGTAATGGACTTGGTTTATTTTATTTCTCTTTATTTTTATTATTTAAATTAAAAAAAAAAAATTCTTTGATTTTCATTTCTATTTTCTTTATTTTGAACTTGGGTAACAAAGTATGATATAATGCTATGTATGATGGTCACAGTTGTTATAAAGCATAATGTAATTGTGATATATGTCACAGTCACAAGTCACATGATCATGTGATACAGAGAAAGTCATAAAATATTTTAGAGTAGGTAACATTATATAGTATGACAACAGCATATTGGCCTTTAGAGTAGGTTAGTTGTAGTATGTATATAGACTACAGTCTGTAGTATATAGAATAGACTAGCTTGTAATAGGAGCTCTATTGAGTTCTCTTCTGCTACTCAATATAAAGGTTGTTTTTTGTTCTATTACTTAAACTTAAGTTATAGTCATAATACATACAGAGTAACAACATTGTTTAGTAAGAAAATGTCTAGTATAGGCATCCTCTTCTTAAGGATGATAACTAGTTTTGATTAGCCAGTAGGGTAGTAGAGCAGTAAACATTGGGGTTAGAAAGTCTAAATTGTCTGAACCAACCTAGTTTAGAATAGGAAGGAGTAGTCAGTAGTTGGTAAGATAGTGTAAGAAGAAGACAAGTTCCTAAAATGGTGATTGTCAAGATCGAAGAAGGTGGACTTGACTTATTTTCCTTTCTTTTCATTTTTTATTCTCTTTTTGATTTGATTTCTCTATTTTCTATTTTTAGAACAACTGGGGTTAGGGTTGATTGGTCATGCCATCACAGCCAGTCACCTGATGACGAAGTCACAAGACAGATCACAAAACTTAGGAGAATTTAGTAGAAGATTTGAGAACAAATAACATTATACAACATAGACACTACATGTTGACCTCAGGGACTACACATGGTTGTTTAGGGTAAGGTGCACAGTGTTTAGCACGGGCCATTTGTAGGACTATATAAGGTAGACTAGTTTGTAGAAGAGTTCTCTATTGAGTTCTCTTGTGTTACTCAATACAAGAGTTGTTCTATTGTCCAGCCCTAAGGACCTTAGTTCATAACAGTGATGGCAGAAATATACAACAGCCCAGACTTAGATTGATAGATGATAGAAGAAGAGTAGTTGTTACAAGTAATGAGGTTAAATGGAGAGAAAATAAAAATAATGTTAAAGTAGATAGAGATGTTGAGAAAAAAGCTGAATGAAAGAGACTGAAAAAGAAGAAGAGAACAGGAGAAGTGGGAGGAAGAAGAAAAGAAAGAAAAGGTAAGAAGAAGATGGAGTAAAGAAAGGGAAATTAGGAGAATAGCAAGCTGGGAGAAATTAAACAAAGAAAGAATATGTTTTTATTGTGGAGAATTTGGGTATATAGTCCATTATTACAGAAACAAAGGAAAAGGGGAAGGAAGGATAGGACAAGGGGGATCAGAACAACCCTCTAGTGATAGATTCAAAGTTTTGACTAATCAGATTATAAGAATAGGTATATCAAATGTTAGAGAACCTAAAAAGAACAGGAAAATAATATTGAAAGAAGTAAAAAAAGATGAAAGAAAGCAAGGAAGAGGTCAAAGAATATAAGAGATGTGAGAAGAACAAACAAACTTCTAAGAGAGGTTTGGATGAAGATAGGATTAGAAAAACTGAACACTTATAAAAGTGTTGTAAATATGCTCTTGGATAGCAGAGCAATAGGACTGTTTATAGACCCCAAGTTTGCAAGAGAGCAGAGATTCAAGTTGGATTGGCTGGAGCAAGCAATAAATGTGGATAGAACAATAAATGTGGAAGGGGCAATTACTCATGAGGTGGAAGTAAATTTATATTCCAAAGGATATATGGAGAGAACAAAGATATATATATATGATTATAGGAAGGCAAATGTGAGACTGGGTTTGCTATAGCTAGTAACCCATAATCTAGAAATAAATTGGGAGACTGGTGAAGTAAAGATGATGAGATATTTGGCCACATGTAAATAGAATAGAGATGAAAAAAGAGGAAATTGATGATGAAGGCCAAAACTAACAGAAGTCAAAGTTGGGATCCAATAATTAGAATTTTTGAGAGTGATATAAAAAAAAAGGAAGAAGTAGAAAAAGACCAAAAAGAAGTTCAGGAACCAAAGGAATTGGTTCCAAAACAGTTCTATAAATAGCTGAAGATATCTGAGAAGAGAAAATGTGAAAGAATACCAACAAGAAAGGTTTGGAATCATGCCATAAATCTCAGAGAGTGTTTTGTGCCAAAAAAGCAGATGGTATAGAACTACAGATATTTAAATAGTTAGACTGTTAAGAATAATTATCCACTATCTTTAATTTCAGGCACTATAGATACAAAGAAAGTATTTATAAAATTGGACTTGAGGTGGAGATACAATAATGTCAGGATAAAGAAGATAAATGGAAGGCAAAATTCTCAACACCAGAGGGTGCTTATGAGTCAATAGTGATATTCTTTGAACTTATGGACTTCCTGGCTACCTTTCAAGCAATAATGAACAATTTTTTGAGAGGCTTAATAGACACTGGAAATATAGCTTCATTTATAGACAATATACTAGTATTAATGGATACTGAGAAGAAGCACTTGATAAGTTGGTAGAGAATATACTAAATAGGATGGAGAAGAGTGATATATATGTATATAACCAGAAAAATGTGTATGAAAGGTGAGGGAGATAAGATTTTTGGGAGTAGTATTAGGACCAGATTGTTATGATCTCAAGACCTTAGAGTTGGTCAAGAGAAGAAAACTTGTATTAGTTTAACACAAGAGAACTCGATGGAGAACTTTGTACAGGATTGTCTACCTTATATATTAAAACCCCATAGTACATGGTACTACTACTTTAGCCTATTCTAAGTGACCATATGTTTGCCTTAAGGTCAACATATATTAAATATACTATATGGTATTATCTTTTCAGAACCTTCCACATTCTTGCATTGCCACCACCTGACTTGTGACTGTTATTATGTCACACTAAACCCTAACCCCAGTTCCCAGAATAGAAACTAAAGAAGAAGAAAAGAAAAGAAAAGAAATTTAAAAGAAACTTGAGTCCAAACTTTGTAAGTCTGACACAGATGGAGTGAAAATAGAAAAGGAGAAAATACAGAGAGTGTTGGAATGGTCTACTCCTAAGGGAGTTAAGATTCAGAAATTTTTGTAATTGGCTAATTATTATAGGAGATTTGTAAAAAACTTTGTGAAAATTGTGAAACTGTTATATTCAATGGTTAAGAAAATAAAATTTTGGAAACAAGTAGGAAAAAATGTTTGAAGGATTAAAAAGAAGGTCTGTAGAGAAGCCAATATTGGTAACTCCAGATTTGGATAAAGAGATGAGAGTAGAGATGAATGCATTAGATTTTGCAATGAGGGAGTATTGTTAATGAAGTGTAAGGATGAGAAGTAGAGACTAGTAGTTGTTATATCTGAGTCATTAAACAGAACCAAAAATAACTATAAAATTCATAATAAAGACATGTTGGCAATGGTCAGATGTCTAGATGTGTAGAGGTATTTTTTAGAAGAAGCCAAGAATTAGTTTGAAATTTGGACTGGTTACAAGAACTTGGAATACTTTATGAAGACACAAGTTAAATCAAAGGCAAGCTCATTGGACATCATATTTGTCAAGATTTGATTTCATGTTAAAGTATGTGTCTGGAAAAAGTATGGAAAGAGCAGATAGCTTGAATAGAAGAATGAATTAGGTAGAAGGAGTAGAAAGAAATAACAAAAATCAAATATTGTGGAGAAAATAGTGCTTGGAAATAAAAGCAGTGGAAAAAAGATATTTTTTGATTAAAGGAATAGAGAAATAAATAATAGAGAAAATTAAAAAATTGGAAGCAAGAGATGATGAAGTAGTCAAGATAGTAAAAAAGATGAAAAAGGCAGGAGTGAAAGTATTAAGAGATAATGAGTAACAGATAGAAGAAGAATTAATTAGTGTTGAAGAAAGAGAAGGTCTATATTCCAAAGAATAACTAGTTGAGATAAGAGATTATCTGGTTACATCATAATATACTAGTAAAAGGACAGAGGTTAATGGAAGACAGTAGAGTTAGTTATTGGAAACTATTGGTGGCTAGTGATTGTAAGAGGACTTTTTCTTCTGAGACCTTTCTCTTCAACATTTTTTAGCTGATCTGTGTTCTATAACCTTTTTCACATCCACACTTATCTGCTTATTTGCTTTCCCATGCTCTAGATCCCTTTGAGTTATATGCAAATATTCCTAACTGTTTGGATATATCATCTAACTCCTCTTTCTTGTATTCTCCTACTCTTCTGTAATGCTCTGTGGTCTTTTTTAGTCTGCTATTATTATTTGCTCATTTGCTCATTTACTTTCCTATGCTCTGAAAGCACTTGCTATATACTCTGGCTCTCTTTGAATTTGGTCTCTCTATTCTAAACTGTTTCTAATTACTTGAGTATTATTATTCTCTGCTTATGTAAACAGAGTTCTAACACATTAGAATAAACCTGTCATTATATAGAGTAGTTGCCACCTTCAGGAAACCTTATCTTGTTTTCTTAGGATTTTCTAGAGATAAGTGTATAGTTAGTATTTCTTAGACAATAAACTTAGGATTTACTAGAGGTTTGAAATGCCCTGCTCTTTCACTCTGTCATCCTAACAGTGATATAAAAGGAGATTTAAAGTATATAGAAGATTACAATTAGTGTTAGAAGATAAAGAACAGAGCAAAGATACTAGTAGGAAAATTAATGCCAAACATAGTGCTAGAAAAACTATGATAGCATATTACAGTCAGTTTTATAACTAAATTACTGTAGTCAAAGAGTTATTACTCTATATTGGTAGTATGTGATTAGTTTTCAAAAATATTGTATTTCATAGTAATAATAGAAAAAATATCAGCAGAAGAATTAGCAAGGTTGTTTAGAGATTATGTATGGAAATTATATAGGTTATTAGAGAGTGTGATATTAGATAAGGAGCCATAGTTTGCAGTAGGGTTGATGAAGGAGTTGAATATGTTGGAGATAGAAACAAAACTGTCTATAGTATTTCATCCATAGACTGATGGGTAGACAAAAAGAACTAATCAAGAGCTGGAGTAATATTTGAGAATATATAGCAGGAGA